>LFIK01000012.1_pt1 | contig 118361 bp, 141 predicted proteins | sample 643401 | NCBI WGS metagenome assembly LFIK01 (sample SAMN03777447, study PRJNA286221) | soda lake metagenome | biome: soda lake; feature: Kulunda steppe; material: water; isolation source: sample T5-Br brine of Lake Tanatar-5 | place: Russia: Kulunda steppe | collected 2010-07
AATTTAAGGCGGAAATGGCTAATCTGGATTATGTTCCAAAAGTTGCTGAGACTTAAATTTTTCTCTACTCCACTCGTTGTAGTGGAGTTTTATTTTGAAATAAACCAATTCGTGTACAGTAACCTTTATAAAGTAAAGGTTTTAAGAAAGCCATTTACTAGTCATAAATGACAAAATTGGGGCGAAATCGTAAAAATTACTGTTATTTTTATGATTTATACCTTAAAGCCCTTTATGAAGGGCTTTAAAGGTTGTTAACACACCAACCATACGACTGAAAATCCGTGTGTCGGTGGTTCGATTCCGCCCTGAGCCACCATACCCCCGTGAGTAAGCCTTCTTTTAGGCTTACTTTTTCTTTATATATAGCAGGACTAATCATTCGTCATTTATTTTTGAATTAACTTGAATATGACGATTTTTTTTATCAATATATTTTCTACAATGTAGATTCAAATAAATATAGAACTCAAATGGAACTAATGACTAGTGCATGTTAGTAAATAAATGAAAATGACCAGAAATTTAGCAGCAACTATTTCAATAATGATTTAACTCTAAAGTAATATTGGACTTTTAAGCTTATTATATAGATAGATGAATTATTTCATTATTTAGCAATGTTATTTATTAAGTTTCTAAATAACATAATTTGGGTGTTGATTAGATTGCTTTGATGTAGTAAGCTATCAAAGTGGATGCTTTTCATCATTTAAGAGCTTAACAAAGGTAATTAATTAATAAACATTAACTTTTAAGGTTAATTTTTTAGTTATTGTCGTTAACTTTTATTTTGATGATACACTCATCAAACTCATAGCTAAACTGATTTATTTTGTCTAAAATCTATACTATGAGGAGTTTACCATGGATTATCTAAAAACTGTTAAAATTTTAAGTGAAGACTCAATGTTATATTTTGAGAATATCGAAGCATTCAAAACTTTTTACAAAGACTTTAACCTCTATAGTGATTGGAGAGTGTTAACAGGCACTTTAAATGATCGAGGTAAAAAAATCGAGAATAAACCCTATGCTAAAACGCTTGTTAAATTATTCGAAGAAAGAAGCATGTTCAGAAGGAAATTATCAATTGCAGAACTGACATCATTTATGGATAACTTCTTCTTTATTAGTAGATTACTAGAGTTATTGAAGAAAAAACTTACAGACGAAACTCTTGGAAAAATTAAACTTGTTAGTGAATACAAAATTAAGATGTCAAAAAATCGTCGAATAGATTATATTCTTTGCTTAAACAATAAACTTTTACTTATTGAATTTAGATTATCCAATGATTTTCCTAATACATCAAATATGTGGCAGAAAAAAGAGCTGGAATTGATTATTTATAAAGAACTCTTATGCAACTATGTCTCTAATCAAATCAAAGTCTTGGTTTATGCTTTTATTGGGATGCCTGAGTTTGATGGGAATACTCCGATACTTAAGCATCAAAAATACAATGAGGAAAACCTTGAGTACCTAGCTGAGTACATTAGATTATTTATGACCTAATTGACAAAATTAATAACAAACATAAAAGGAGAGTTATGAAATGAATGATGGTCCGATGAGAATTCTTTTAGTTAATGATGATGGCATAGACAGTGAGAGATTATTTTATGCCTACAGAACATTAAAGGAATACGGAGAGGTAATGATGGTTACACCTTCAACACGCCAGTCCGGAAAAAGTATGTCAATTTCTTTAAGAGAAGTGGAGTATCACAGCTTTAATCCTGAATACCATACCGTTATTGGGACACCAGCAGATTGCGTTACTGTGGCCCTATTCTCGAGAGCGTTTAGATATAAACCAGATTTAATTGTTTCAGGCATTAATAAAGGTTACAATTTAGGTATAGACACAAATTATTCAGGCACTGTGGGAGCGGCTTTACAAGGGCTCTATTACGGCTATAAATCTATCGCTTTTTCTGGCGATCCTAAAGGCATGGTCAATATAAAAGCGTATTTTAAGGAAACACTGAATTACATCTTAGATAATGATTTAGCAAGTTTAGATTATGTGCTGAACGTGAATTTCCCAAGCGATGATTTGCGCACTTCAACAACAAGAATTGCAAAAACAAAACGATATATTTTCAAATCCAAAATTCTAACACGTACGGTAAATAGCAGCATTTCTATAAAGCGGGAGATTATAGAGGAAAATTATCCTGAAGGCACTGACATGTATGCGCATGAAAGAGGCGATATTTCTATATCAAGAATATGGTTATAGTTAGTACTAACACAGAGTGTAAACTACACACAGTATGATGGGATACAGTAGGTCATTCAAAGAGAGGATACTCATGCAAAACATTATGAAAAAAACTAAAGTTGTTCTATGGGGATTTGGTGCAATGGGTCAAGGCATCGCTAAGATGTGTGCCCAAAAATCTACATTAGAGGTTGTTGGCATTTGTGACATTAATCCAAATATGGTTGGTATGAGTGCCGGAAGCATAATTGATGAAAAAGCACTAAATGGCACAGTGGTTGAAGCAGATATCCACGCTGTTTTAGAACAGGCAAAACCGGATATCGTCATGATTTCAACAGATTCATACGTTAATAAAAACTACGATAAGATTGTCACATGTCTAAAACATAAATGCCACGTTATCAGCTCAGCTGAAGAGATGGCTCATCCTTATGCCAACAACCCTGAATTAGCAGAAAAGATTGATAAGCTAGCAAAGGATGAAGGTGTGTCTGTCCTTGGAACTGGTGTCAATCCGGGCTTCATGATGGATTTGTTAGCTATTGTGATGAGTGGTGTATGCGAAGACATACAGGAGATTCATTGTCGTCGTGTAAATAGCTTATCTCCTTTTGGAAAAACTGTGATGGAAGAACAAGGGATTGGCATTACATTAGATGAGTTTAATACAAGAATGGCCAATCATGATTTGGCTGGACATGTAGGTTTTAAAGAATCAACCTATTTATTCGCCCAAGCTTTTGGAAAAACGAATGTATCAGATTTTAGTGAGGAAATGACACCGATAATCACTGACGTTGATCGGAAAAGTAAATATGGTTTTGCACCCAAAGGAACGTTAGCTGGAATCGATATGCGAGCAACCGCAAAGTTATCGAATGGAATATCCTTGGTTTTTGAACATCCACAACAAATCGAGCCTCACTTAGTAGGCATTCAAACCGGTGATTTTATTCATATTAAAGGGACCCCCGAAATCAAATTAAGTATTCAGCCCGAGGTTGATGGGGGTATTGGGACCGTTGCAGTGTGTGTCAATATGATTCCACTAGTCATTGAAGCTTCTCCAGGACTCAAGACGATGGTTGATCTTCCTGTCCCGCGTTCAATTATGAGCGAAAATTAATCTTAAAGAATAACTTGATTTCGATCAAGTTATTTTCTTTGTTTCGCTTAGGCTCTGTATACAATGTAAGGGTTTTTATGCTATTATAATGGTGGTTTTGAAAATAAACATTCTGATCCTTCTGAGGAGGTAAGACATCGTTATGAAATACGTTCAGATCGTAAAAACACTTGTTGAAGCAAAAGATAGAATTAGTCGTTTACCAAAGGATAGCCAAAGTAAACCTTTCACGTTATTAGTGAAAGGTATTATAATGGACGATTCTAAAAAAGAGGTTTTAATCCAAACCGCCACTGGACGAGAAGAAAGTGGTGTAATCTTTCGTGAAAATCCAACATTTGATCATGATTTCGGACACTTTGTCTCAGAAATTATCACACTAAGAAAAATTATTCTGGATGAAATGTGGTCTAAGCATGTTGAATAAATTAAAGCGCTATTCTAAAGAAGAGATTAACAATCTTATGATTCAATCGACTGGCGTTAATTACACTGATTTTGAACAAGAGGGTATCGGGTTTGAATACGAAGCTCTGATGAACTCTACAGGGTACAGTCTAGAGAATGTCAAAGAAATCCAAACATCATTCCAAGTAGGGAACACACCACTTATCGAGTTGAAAAATTTAACAAACTATGCACGAAAGTTTGCAAAGAAAAACTTTGGAGCAAGAATTTTTTTGAAAGATGAAGCACAAAATTTAAGTGGTTCTTTCAAAGCCCGACGTGCTGCCATGAGTATCTACGAAGCTAAACGTAAAGGCTATGATGGCGTCGTAGCAGCGACCAGTGGAAATTACGGTGCTGCGGTTGCGGCGATGGCCGCAAGAGAAGGCCTAAAATGCATTATTGTTCAAGAAGCTTTTGATTCTTCTTTTAAGGCACAGCCTGAGATATTAGAAAAGGCACGTGCTTGTGAAGCATATGGTGCAGAAGTGATTCAAGTAAGCGTTGGGCCGGAACTCTTTATGGTGTTGCTAAACGTTCTTGATCAGACGGGTTATTTTAACGCAACTTTATATTCGCCTTATGGCATTATGGGCATTGAGACCATCGGCAGCGAAATTGTCACCCAATGTCAACAACAAGTAGGGAAAAATCCCGAAGTTGTTTTGGTCACACACGCCGGAGGAGGAAACTTAACTGGGACGGCTCGCGGGCTTTTAAAAAGTGGTGCCAAAACAACGAAAGTCTATGCTGCCAGTGTCAGCTTAGAAGGTCTTCACATGGCCAGTGATCACGATTTTAACTTAAAGAGCTTTACCACAGGACATACAGGTTTTGGAGTACCATTCGCAACAAATCCTGATCGTTCTGATGTACCAAGAAGCGCGGCTAGAGCTTTACGGTATATGAATGAGTACTATACTGTGAATCAAGGAAGTGTGTTCTTCATCACAGAAGCATTATCTGTTTTAGAAGGTTTAGAACGAGGTCCTGCCGGGAACACCGCTTTAGCTGTAGCTTTCAAACTAGCACAATCAATGCCTTCTGATGAAGTCATAGTCGTCCAAGAATCAGAATATACTGGCGCAGGCAAACATCACCAAGCTCAGTTATCTTTTGCCAAACAAAACGGCATTGAGTTACTATTTTCTGATCATCAAGTTGAAATTCCAGGCAAAACCATTGTCTTACCATCATCAGCAAACACAATCCAAGTCTTCAAGAAAGATTTAAATGATTTAAGACGCTCGTATTTGAAACGATACCGATTGGATGATTTAACCGAAAGAGATTTTAACTACTTAGCCGAAGAGCTAAACACGGATACAAAGACAATAAAGAACCTATTAAGCGAGGGTGACCATGAAGCCTAGAAGAGATGATTTTGAGACGCGTCGCACCCATATTCAAGTGATGAGCGATGAAGAGTTGAAAGCTTACTTTTTTGAGTTAACACACAAAGTTGTGGAGCCAATGATGGATTTGGCTTACAAGCATACCAGTAAATCAATTGAACGAAGCATCTTATTACGTATGGGTTTTTCAAGTATTCAAGCCACCCAAATTGTTGATACTTTAAACGAACATAACCTATTACGCAAAGGCGCAGGTCACTGCATTTATCGTCTTGCAAAAGATAAAGACATCACAGTATTAGAAGCAGGAACTTTAGTACTTCAAAAAGACGGTGCTCAATATTTAAGTGAGGTGTTTAACGTATGAAAACCCTCAAACCAAATGAGCGCTTAAATGTCACAGAAGTGCTTAAAGATTTAGAAGCTTACAGACCCCGACGTTATGGTTGGACTTGGCGTCAAGCTTCTGCACAAAGAATGGGCGAATTCGATTACATTCAAGCCTCTCCACCACTAAAAAATTACACGTCATTACCCAGTGCTCAAGCACTTCATAACATTGATCCACAACCAGATTGTGTCATCACCACAGAAATCGCATCAGGCCGTTTCGAAGACGACATTCGACGTATGCGCATGGCAGCGTATCATGGCGCTGATCACATCATGGTCATTCGGACAGCGGGTCAATCTCACTTTGATGGGTTGTTAGAAGGGACACCTCAGGGTGTCGGCGGTGTACCAATAACAAGGAAGCAAGTCCGAGCACAACGTAAAGCCCTTGATCTGATCGAGGATGAGGTAGGTAGACCTATCAATTACCATTCCTATGTCTCGGGTGTGGCAGGTCCAGAAATTGCAGTGATGTTTCATGAAGAAGGCGTCAACGGCGCACACCAAGATCCTCAGTACAATGTCTTATACCGCAACATCAATATGGTTCGAAGCTTTGTCGATGCGGCTGAAAGTAAAAAGGTTATGGCTTATTCCGACATGTTGCAAATTGATGGCGCACACAATGCAAATGCAACAGCTAGAGACGCTTGGAAAGTCATGCCAGAAATTATTGTACAACACGCAATCAATTCAGTTTTCAGTGAACGTGTGGGCATCAAGCCAGAAAACATCGCCTTATCTTCAGTTCCTCCTGCAGCGCCACCATCGCCTGACTTAAAACTGAACTTACCCTTCGCGGTCGCTTTAAGAGAGTTCATGAGTCGTTATAAGATTAGAGCACAAATGAATACAAAATATATGGACTCGTCGACACGTGAAGCTACGGTTACACACGTGCTAAACCTTCTTGTCTCGAGACTCACAAGTGCTGACATTCAAAGCACCATTACACCTGATGAAGGCCGTAATGTTCCTTGGCATGTTTATAATATAGAAGCACTGGATACCGCTAAACAGGCATTGGTGGGCATGGATGATCTGTTAAGTATGATTGAACTAAAAAAAGATGGTTATCTGTATGAGAAGAAGCGCGAAATTCAAGAACGAGCAGTTCTTATGCTTGAAGAGATCATCTCTTTAGGTGGCTATTTTGAAGCGGTTGAAGCTGGCATGTTTGTCGATAGTGGCGAATATCCAGAACGGCGTGGCGACGGAATAAAACGAGAAATCAAAGGCGGCATTGGTTCTGACAGTGTGATTCCAAGAGACAAAGACTACATGGCGCCTGTCACGGCTCACTTCGGATACAATCACCTAGAACCTTTTGGCAAAAAAGCGATGCTAAACCCTGCGTCTTTAATCGATGGGAGCACGTTTGAAGTGCCTAGTAAGATTCAATTTATCGATGAACTTGATCAAACCGATAACGTGCATCAACGTATGAGTGAAACCGAAGAATTTCGAAGTGGCGGCTCTTTAAAACCAGAAGTTCAATGGCTGGGAGATGGCGTCATTACAGTAGATTTATTCTTTCCAACCTCGCTTGACATTGCCGCGGAAGCAGCATTGATTTATGCTAATAAAATGGGTCTTCAAGACGTTGAAATCATTCATAAAGAAGAACTTCACCCGACTGAAGGAACAAGAATACAGTTTAAAGGGACCGTTTCAGAATCGATTAAAATTGACGATATTAAAATTCCCGAAAAAGCGAAGACGATGGATGAAGAATCAATTTTTGCTTACATGAAAAAACATAAAATTCGAGTGGTTGCAGGAACAGGAGGCAATGACGAACACAGTGTTGGCTTACGCGAAATTTTAGATATTAAACATGGTGGTATTGAAAAGTATGGGATTCAATATTTGTACTTAGGCACCAGCGTCCCTATTGAAAAATTCGTTGATGCGGCCATCGAAACAAACGCCGATGCCATTTTACTTTCCACCATCATATCGCATGACAACATTCATTATAAAAATATGCAAAAACTGCACGATTACGCTGTTGAAAAAGGTGTTAGGGATCGATTGATTTTAATTGCTGGAGGCACTCAAGTCACACCAGAAATTGCACGGACGCATCATATGGATCAAGGCTTTGGTCGCGGTACAAAAGGACTTCATATTGCTAGCTTCATTATTGAAAAAAAACAAGCTAAGGGTCAACCATGAAGCTCGACGTCCTAGTCGCAGAAATTGGCTCCACAACCACCATTGTTAATGGATTCCACCTAAATCCACCAACGTTTTTGGGTCGAGGGACCGCCGAAACTACGGTGGACAGTGATGTTAGAAAAGGTCTTAACAAAGCCATTGAAGATCTTAAACACCGTCTATGCATAGACGCGCTTGAATATGATGAATTTTTTGCTTCAAGCTCTGCGGCTGGAGGATTACGTGTCGCTGTGATAGGGTTAGTTTATGAAATGACTGTTAAAGCAGCGAAACAAGCGGCCCTAAATGCTGGCGCAAACCTTCATCTAGTTCACGCAGGACGTTTGGAACCCTCACATATAGAAACATTACAAGCCTTAAATTTAAATATGATTATCATTGCTGGTGGTACTGATTACGGGGATAAGCAGGTCGCCATGGATAATCTTGAGATGGTCATGGAAGCCACTTTAGATATCCCAATTATCTACGCTGGTAACATCGAAAATCACACGGCTATCAAAACAAAATATGCTAATCATTCAAAGAGAGCATCGTTAAGAATTGTTGAGAATGTCTACCCGCGTGTAGATTTTCTCAATATCCTACCTTTAAGAAAAGTCATCTACGAGACGTTTGAAGAACACATCATACATGCACCCGGGATGTCACATATCAAAGAGATGGTAAACGCTAAAATTATGCCAACACCTGGGGCAGTTATGCAAGCGACAATGCTTTTACATGATGCCATGGGTCCATTAATGACCCTCGATGTTGGAGGGGCGACAACGGATGTTCACTCCATCATTCCCCCTAGCGAAAATTTTAAACATTACGCTGAAGGTGAAAGTATTGAAAAACGCACTGTAGAAGGAGATCTTGGAGTATACATAAACCGTTTTGAAGTGGCTAAGTATTTAGATAAAAAAACCTTTATTCAGCAACACAAGGTAGACCTTGATGTGGCATTAAAGACACTTCCCTATATCCCACAAAACACACTGGATGAAGCGTTATTTGAGTCTCTTACAAAAACGTGTGTAACAAAAGCTTTAGATCGGCATGTTGGCGACTTACTTCGTGTATACACCTCCCAAGGACACAAATTCATTCCTGAGGGTCGAGATTGTACCTTGCTTGAAACCATCATCTTAACTGGAGGCTCTTTGGTCTATCAGTCTCAGTCACCAGAATATCTTCATGATTACTTTAAAAATAGACCCACAAAGTTGTTACCAACAAAAACCGTGACTATATTTCGAGATACAGATTATTTAATGGCACCTTTAGGTGTTTTATCATTGAAGTATCCTGATATAAGTCGTCACCTTTTGATGTCTTCATTAAGTGAGGTGTCAACATGTACCCAAGACTCGTCATAAACCTTAACCATTATCGACATAACGTCAGACAACTTAAGCAAAAATGCCACCAATCGAGGCTTTCGATGATGGCTGTCTCAAAAAGTTACTGTGCTTTACAACCGCTGATTGATGTTTTGAATGAAGAACAAGTTTCCTATATCGCAGATTCACGGATTATTAACCTTAAACACATGATTTCACCGTTGCCAAAGGTTTTATTAAGACTAACTTCTATCAGTGAAGTCGAAGATGTTTTAGATTATGTAGACATCTCGTTTCAATCTGAGCTTTTGACGATTGAGGCTCTAAATGAAGCTGCAAAAAAGAAAAACATAAAGCATAATATCGTGCTTATGATTGATGTGGGAGATCTTCGTGAAGGTCACTATTACAAAGATGATGTGTTCCCTTTATTGAAGGGTATCTTGTCTTGCGAACAATTGACACTTGTAGGTTTAGCAACGAACCTCACATGCTATGGCGGCGTGATTCCAACTCCGGAAACCCTCCAAAAATTCGTTCGTTTAGTTGATTTGATAGAACATCATATCGGCCGTAGTCTACAATTAATTTCCGGTGGGAATTCATCGCATTTACACCTTTTGGAGGCAAATGTGCAGTTGCCAAAATTAAACAATCTACGCTTAGGTGAAGCATTAGTCTTAGGGCGGGAAACGGCTTATGGAAAAGCTTTAGAGTATTTACATCAAGATGTTGTCATACTCGAAACTGAAATCATTGAACTAAAATATAAACCCTCCTATCCTGAAGGAGATATCGGAATGGACGCCTTTGGGGCTACACCCATGATTGAGGATGTTGGCTATCACTGGCGCGGTATCATTGCGATTGGACGCCAAGATGTTGATTATCATCAGTTGATTCCTGAAGATGAGGCTGTTAGGATTCTAGGTTCTAGCAGCGACCACATCATCGTTGATTTGTCCCAGTCAAAACACCCATATAACGTAGGAGACATACTTCGCTTTCGATTGACATATGGGAGTTTATTAAGCACCATGACGTCACCTTATGTGAGGAAAGTGTATGTGGAATGATCCTCGACCTACCCACCTACAAATTAATCTAAAAGCCATTCGGCACAACTATCGTTATCTGTCGCGCTATGTTACACCTAAAGTAGTGATCCCTGTAGTCAAGGCGGATGCCTATGGCCATGGCGCAGTAGAGGTGGTAGGCGCACTCATTAAAGAGGATGTTAAAATCGTTGCGGTCAGCCTTGTTGAAGAGGCGTTAGAATTAAGAGCACATTATAAAAATTTAGATATACTATTAATGGGGCCAACGTTACCCCACGCGCTTAAAGAGGCGGCGCATCACAATTTTATTGTGACCATCTATGATGAATCGATGATTCGAGCGCTCAAAACGTTTGATGAACCCATTCGTGTGCACTTAAAAGTTGATACCGGGATGCACCGCTTGGGGTTCTTAACCTCACAAGCTTTAACCGCCTATGAAACTTTGACGTCCTTACCCAATGTTCGTCTGGAAGGTCTTTACACCCATTTCGCGACAGCGGACACTCAAGATGATCTTTATGTTCAACAACGAAAATCATTTCATGACATTATTCAACAAACGTCGTTACCAACGATGATTCATGCTGCTAACACCGAAGCAAGCCTTCGAGACGAAAAAGATGATCCATACACCACGCATGTTCGTGTGGGACTCGGACTTTATGGGGTATGCAGTGAACCCCATAAGCATGACTTAAACCCGACTTTGACTTGGCATACTCAAGTGGCTGCGATAAAAACGATTACCCCAAGCTCAAAAGTAGGCTATGGCGGCACGTTTAAAACTAAAACTCATGAAAAAATCGCACTTTTACCAGTAGGATATGCGGATGGATTATGGCGAGCGCATCAAAACTATGCCGTGTCGATTCGTGAAACACCTTATCCGATTGTGGGTCGCATTAGTATGGATCAAACCACCGTCCTTGTCGACGATCAAGTAAGCATTCATGACGCGGTTGTTCTGTTAGGTGCGCCGCACTGTACCATCTACGATTTGGCTAAACGCGTAGACACGATCCCTTATGAAATCTTTACGAGCCTTTCTAAAAGGGTGCCGCGTAACTATATAGAATAAAGGAGGACATTATGTCCATACAGGTATTTTCAGAGATTGGCAAGCTCAAAACCGTTTTACTTCATCGTCCAGGGAAAGAGCTTGAAAATCTTACCCCAAGTATTTTACATCGATTACTCTTTGATGACATTCCATATTTGAAAATCGCTTTAGAAGAGCACAATGCTTTCGCTAACATCTTACGCGATGAAGGTGTCGAAGTACTTTATCTAACCGATTTAATTGTGCAAACACTCAAAGCACGTCCAGACGTGATTAGTCGTTTTATAGATCGGTTTATCAGTGACGCAAAAATCCAATCAAAAACCGTTCAATCTAGTCTAAAGGAATATTTAGAGCAACTCGACATCGATGAAATGGTTCTCTCAATGATCGCGGGCATTAGAACCAACGCTTTTGCCATCAATAAAGTATCGATGATGGATTTCTTACAAGATGAGTATCCTTTTTACACCGACCCTATGCCGAACATCCTCTTTCAAAGAGATCCCTTTGCTAGCATTGGCCAAGGTGTAAGCTTACATCACATGTCGACACATGCGCGTCAGCGTGAAACCATCTTCCCGGAGTACATCTTCAAATATCATCCACGTTTTCAAGAAGAACCGGTCCCCATGTTTTATCAACCCCACGACCCCTATCCACTTGAAGGTGGCGACATCTTAGTATTAAATGAAGAAACGCTAGCCATTGGCATTTCTAAAAGAACCGACCCTAGAGCGATTGAACGCATGGCAAAACGTTTATTCAATTCTAATCAAGGGTTTCAGACCATTTTAGCCTTTAACATTCCCAAAATACGTGCATTCATGCACCTAGACACCGTCTTTACCCAAGTGGATTATGATAAGTTCACCGTTCATCGAGGCATTTTAGATACACTCACAATCTTTGAAATAACCTACGACGAACAAGGGTTAAAGATCAAAAAAGTCCGTGCCACATTACAAGATATTTTAGAAAAACACTTAAAACGTCCCATCACACTCATTCATTGCGGTGGCGATGACATTGTAAATAGCGAACGAGAACAGTGGAACGATGGGGCAAACACCCTCGCGATAGCCCCAGGGAAAGTCATCGTTTATTCACGCAACCATGAAACCAACGCACTCTTAAAAAAAGCTGGCATAACCGTACTAGAAATGCCATCAAGTGAACTTAGTCGTGGTCGTGGCGGACCAAGATGTATGTCTATGCCACTGATAAGAGAACAACTTAAGGAGAACAAGAAATGAACATCAACCACAAAATCGCCCCAACACTCAAGGCACAAAAATCACATGAGCTAAGCCAACGTCATTTCCTAACACTCAGAGATTTCACACCAAGTGAAATCCATGCACTGCTTGACATTGCCTCGATTGTGAGAAATGAAAAGAGACTTGGAGAATCACAAAATCATTATCGCAACCGCCACATCGCTTTACTTTTTCAAAAAGACTCCACCCGAACACGCTGTGCCTTTGAAGTTGCCGCGAGAGATTTAGGTATTGATGTAACTTATATTGGACCCAGTGGTTCACAAATGGGCAAAAAAGAATCGATTAAAGACACAGCCCGTGTTTTAGGTCGCTATTATAGCGGTATTCAGTTCCGCGGACATCGCCATGAAGATGTAGAGATTTTAGCCGAACACGCAGGTGTCCCTGTATGGAACGGGTTGACAGATCGCTATCACCCTACCCAAGTACTCGCAGACTTTTTAACCATCCGCGATCAGTTTAGAACGCTTAAAAATATCCGCTTAGCGTATGTCGGGGATGCACGAAACAATGTCGCAAACTCACTGATGATTGGGGCTGCTAAAATGGGCATGCATTTTACCGTGGTTGCACCTAAAGCGTTATGGCCAGACCCAGAACTCATCACGTATTGTGAAGAAGAGGCTAAAGCTAACGATGCCCTCCTACATTTTACCGAAGACATGGTTGAAGGTGTTAAAGACCAAGAAGTCATTTACACTGATGTTTGGGTTTCAATGGGTGAACCTGATCATGTATGGCGTGAGAGGATTGCTTTGCTTCACCCATACCAAGTCACCGCAACGGTCATGCGCCGATGTTCAAAACGCGCCATCTTTTTACATTGTTTACCCGCCTTCCATGGTTTAGATACCGAAGTTGGTGTAGACATTGCGAAAAAGTTTGGTGAGGAGTTCCCAGCCGTCGCAAAGGGTGAGCTAGAAGTCACCAATCAAGTGTTTGAAAGCCGATGGTCAAAAGTGTTTAATCAAGCCGAAAATCGCATGCACACCATTAAAGCAATCCTGTTAACGTCCTTAAAAAAAGTTGAAAACCTTGGATGGGAGTAAGCGCATGCGTTTGGTCATCTCATTAGGTGGAAACGCACTCGGAAGCGATGTCAGTAGTCAAAAAAAAGCCCTAAAATACGTGGCCGACTGTATCGCTGAACTGACAACGCAGGGGCACGAAGTTGTCATTGTTCACGGCAATGGGCCTCAAGTAGGGATGATTAAAAACGCCTTTACAGCCGCCCATATCGACATGCCGTTAGCTGAATGTGGGGCCATGAGCCAAGGGTATATTGGCTATCATATTCAAAATGCCTTAAAAAAAGTTTTACCCAACCACACAGTAGTCACACTTATCAGCCAGATAGAAGTGTCATCTGATGACAAAGCGTTTCAAACACCAACCAAACCCATCGGTCCTTTCTATACACAGTCACAATACGACCAGATCAAAGAAACGACCACAAAAACCTTTATCGAAGATAGTGGCCGAGGTTATCGACAAGTTGTCGCTTCACCCAGACCCTTGGATTATCTTGAAAGTGACGCATTATCTGCTTTGATTAACCCACAAAGTATCATCATCTGTGGCGGAGGCGGAGGCATTCCCGTCATTCGTCAAGGCAATGATATTCTAGGTGTTGAGGCTGTGATTGATAAAGATTTTGCGAGTGCATTAATCGCTCAAAAAATAAACGCTGATCGGCTCGTTATTTTAACAGCGGTCGACTACGTCTACCTTAACTACAATCAACCTACACAAAAAGCACTCAAAGACCTTTCTCTTAAAGATGCTAAAACACTGTTTCAAACGCATGAATTTGCTAAAGGAAGTATGGGTCCAAAACTCGAAGCTGCCATAGACTTTACTGAAAAGACTGGTCACACGGCCATCATCGGCTCTTTAATGGAAGCAACTAAAGTATTTGAGGCTAAAAGCGGGACTATTATATCTAACGAAACCGCTCAACAAAGGGCCGCAAACAAAGGATAGAATTTCTTAAGAAAAAGACTTGCACAGAGTCTTTTTTTTTGGTATTATGTCAAAGACTCTGCCCGGAGTCAGGCTGTGAAGTGGGAGGTTGTTGACACACGGAAAGGCGTTGTCTTGAAACGTGTCAAATTCTCATGGAGCAAGTCTATACCCGATTATAGGCGAAAGGAGATTTAATCAATGGCAAACCAAAAAATCAGAATTCGGTTGAAATCGTACGATCATAGATTGCTCGATCAATCAGCCAAAAAAATCGTGGAGACTGCGAAACGCACGGGTTCCAAAATTTCTGGTCCGATTCCTCTTCCTACCGAAAAGGAAATCTTCACAATTTTACGTTCGGTTCACGTTAACAAAACATCCCGTGAACAATTCGAAAGACGTACGCACAAACGTCTCATCGATATCTTAGACCCAACGCCCAAAACCATTGACAGCTTGATGCATTTAGACCTGCCTTCAGGCGTCGACATCATTTTAAAATAAATAAGGAGGTGCACTCATGGCCAAAGGTATCTTAGGAACAAAAATTGGTATGACTTCCGTATTCAACGACGCAGGCAAAATTGTCCCTGTGACTGTCGTTCAATGCGAACCAAACGTCGTCATCCAAAAGAAAACCGTTGAAACAGATGGTTACCAAGCCGTTCAACTCGGTTATAAGAATAAGCGAGCGAACCTTGTGAACAAACCGCAAACAGCACACTTTGCAAAAGCTAATGTAAGCCCTAAGCGCTACGTTAAAGAAATTGCGGGTGCAGAACTCAGTAATTTCGAAGTCGGTCAAGAGATCGGAGTCAACATCTTTGAAGTTGGTGAAATCGTTGATGTTACCGGAACATCAAAAGGGAAAGGATTCCAAGGCGTCATCAAACGCCACAACCAAGGACGCGGCCCAATGAGCCACGGTTCACGTTACCATCGTCGTCCTGGTTCCATGGGACCAATTGACCCTAACCACGTTCGCCCTGGTAAAAAACTTCCAGGACAAATGGGGAATGAAACCGTCACCATTCAAAACCTTGAAATCGTCAACGTCGATCTCGAACGCAACCTCTTATTAATAAAAGGAAACGTTCCAGGACCCAAACGCGGACTCGTCTTGGTAAAACACGCGGTTAAATCAACCCCGGTTGAACCACTCGATCCAGCAAACTATCTTTTAACCCCTGCTCAAGAAGCAGTGGCTGAAGAGCCCATCAACGAAGAAACCACCGAAACTGTTGCTGAAGAAGCAACAGAGTAGCCCTGAAAGGAGGACTTAACATGCCAACAGTAACGTTATATAATCAAGCAGGAAAAAACGTTGGTGAACTCGCGCTCAACGAAACCATTTTCGGAATCGAGCCTAGCCAACAAGCTTTGTACGATGTCGTCAAAGCACAACGTGCCGCGATGCGTCAAGGCACCCACAAAGTGAAAACACGTAGTGAAGTCCGCGGTGGTGGCCGTAAACCATGGCGTCAAAAAGGCACAGGTCGTGCTCGCCAAGGTTCAATCCGCTCCCCTCAATGGGTCGGTGGTGGAATTGTCTTCGGTCCATCTCCACGGGATTACCGCTTTAAAGTTAATCGTAAAGTGAGACGTTTAGCACTCAAATCAGCGTTAACCTTAAAGGTGGTAAATGAAAAGTTTTACGTGCTCGACCAACTCACCTTAGAGAACGCTAAAACAAAAGCCATGGTTGAGGTTTTAAACAGTCTTTCACTCGCAGGTAAAGTCATGTTGGTTTTACCAGAGCTGACAGAAAACATCGTGTTAGCCGCACGCAACATCCCTGGTGTTACCGTCACCACCGTCGAACAAGCCAGTGTGTATGAATTGATGAGTGCTCGCACCATCTTAACCACACAAGACGGGGTTAAAAAATATGAGGAGGTGCTTGGATAATGTTAGCCAGTGAAATTATTAAACGCCCTCTGATTACAGAAAAAAGCATGCAACTTGTCGAGCAACAAAACAAATACACCTTTGAAGTCGACAAGCGCGCCAACAAAATCCAAATTAAAAAAGCCATCGAAGAACTCTTCGATGTCACTGTCACCAAAGTCAATGTCATCAACACCACACCAAAGAAAAAACGTGTGGGTCAATACAGTGGCTACAAAAATGAATTAACCAAAGCGGTCGTCACCTTAGCCCAAGACGATAAGATTGAAATCTTTGCCGCTTAGAAATCTTAAGGAGGTAAACTGTTATGGCACTTAAAAAATACAAAGCAATTACCAACGGTACGCGCCATATGACAAGTCTTGATTATAAAGAAATCACGACAGCAACACCTGAAAAGTCATTGGTCGTCACGTTGAACAAACGTTCTGGCCGTAATAACCAAGGTAAAATTACCGTTCGCCACCACGGTGGCGGTTCAAAACGTAAATACCGCCTTATTGATTTCAAACGCAATAAGGATGGCATTAAAGGCCGCGTCGCCACCATCGAGTACGATCCGAACCGTACCGCGAACATCGCGCTCATTCACTACTTAGATGGTGAAAAACGTTACATCTTAGCCCCTAAAGGTCTAAAAGTTGGCATGGAGATTGAATCCGGCGAAAACGCAGACATTAAAGTAGGGAACGCAAAAGAACTGCGCAACATTCCAGTAGGAACCACCATTCACAACATTGAACTGCAACCAAATAAAGGTGGACAATTGGCGCGTTCAGCTGGAACCTCAGCACAAATTTTAGGTCGTGAAGAAAAGTACGTCCTCGTACGCTTAACTTCCGGCGAAGTTCGTAAAATCTTAGGCACTTGCCGTGCCACCGTTGGCACCGTCGGCAATGAAGACCACGAGTTGGTTAACATTGGTAAAGCCGGCCGCACCCGTCACATGGGCGTTCGCCCTACCGTTCGTGGTTCGGTCATGAACCCTGTCGATCACCCACACGGTGGTGGTGAAGGTCGTCAACCCATCGGCCGTAAGAGCCCAGTCACCCCATGGGGAAAACCAGCCCTTGGATTAAAAACTCGTAAAACGAAAAAAGCGAGCGATCGTTTAATCGTTAGACGGAAGAAGAAATAGGTTAGGAGGAACTTAGATATGGCACGTTCAGTTAAAAAAGGTCCATTTTGTGACGATCATCTCATGATCAAAGTTGCGACCATGAACAAAGAGAATAAAAAACGTGTTGTGCAAACATGGTCACGTCGTTCGACCATTTTCCCACAATTCGTCGGTCATACAATTGCTGTTTATAACGGCAAGGAACATGTCCCTGTCTACATCACCGAAGATATGGTTGGTCATAAACTTGGCGAGTTCGCTCCAACCAGAATGTATCGCGGTCATGAAAAAGACAAGAAAGCTAAGCGTAAATAGAGGAGGATTATGATGGAAGCAAGAGCACAAGCAAAAATGGTTCGTATTTCTTCTCGTAAAGTCAAACTTGTTATTGATTTGATTCGTGGAAAATCAGTCGCTGAGGCCTTTGCCATTTTACAACTGACACCAAAAGCGGCTTCACCCATGGTCGAGAAAGTTTTACGCTCAGCCGTTGCCAATGCAGAACACAATTACAGCATGAACCCAGAAAATTTATATGTTAAAGAAGTCTTTGTTGGTGAAGGACCTACGCTAAAACGCATTCGTCCCCGCGCCAAAGGATCCGCAACTCAAATCTTAAAAAGAACGAGCCACACAACCGTTGTTGTGGCCGAGAAAGCATAAAGGAGGGAATCACTAATATGGGTCAAAAAGTTAGTCCAGTAGGCTTACGTGTTGGAATCATCCGTGATTGGGATTCTCGTTGGTATGCGGATAAAAATGATGTTGCTGATTTATTACAAGAAGACATCAAAATTCGTGATTTATTAACTGAATTCTACGTCAACGCAGCCGTTTCAAAAATTGAAATTGAACGTTTGAAAAATCGTGTGGTCATCAGTGTCAATACCGCAAAACCAGGCATGGTTATCGGACGTGAAGGTTCAATTAAAAACGAAGTTGTCAGTAAACTAAAAAAACTTACCAGTAAAGACATCGTCTTAAACGTCGTTGAAGTGAAAAAACCTGAGTTAGACGCTCAATTAGTGGCCGATTCAGTCGCCCAACAACTTGAAAACCGCGCCTCATTCCGTCGGGTCCAAAAAATGGCCATTCAACGGGCTATGAGAGCGGGAGCTAAAGGGGTTAAAACCCTCGTTTCAGGCCGCCTTGGTGGCGCTGAAATCGCTCGTAGTGAAGGTTACAGTGAAGGCAACGTTCCACTTCATACTTTACGTGCAGACATCGATTATGCGACCAGCGAAGCGATGACAACGTACGGTAAACTTGGCGTGAAAGTATGGATTTATAAAGGTGAAATTTTGCCTGAAAAAAAGGGGGCGGAATAGATGTTAACACCTAAACGTACCAAATACCGTCGTCCTCACCGTGTGAAATACGAAGGGAAAGCAAAAGGCGGTACCATGGTTAACTTTGGTGATTATGGTTTACAATCGCTTGATGGCGCTTGGATCACCAACCGTCAAATCGAAGCCGCGCGTATTGCTATGACACGTTTCATGAAACGTCAAGGTAAAGTATGGATCCGGATTTTCCCACATATGGCGAAAACCGCAAAACCACTCGAAGTCCGCATGGGTTCGGGTAAAGGGTCACCAGAGGGCTTCGTAGCCGTGGTGAAAGAAGGCACAGTCATGTTTGAAATTGGCGGTGTCACTGAAGATGTGGCAAAAGAAGCTTTCCGCTTAGCGTCACATAAGTTACCAGTAAAAACAAAAGTTATTCGTAGAGAGGGTGGTTCGAGTGAACGCTAGAGATATTCGTGCGATGGAATCGAATAAAATTCACGAAGAAATCACTGCTTTAAAAAGAGAACTCTTTGATCTTCGGTTCCAACAAGCCACAGGTCAATTAGAAAATACCGCGCGCATTTCCACGCTCAAAAAAACCATCGCTCGGATGAAAACCATCCTCAATGAGCGGAACGCGAAGTAGAAAGGTTGGATTTTGATGGAACGAAACAGTAGAAGAGTTTTAACCGGAACGGTCGTTTCGGATAAAACCGACAAAACGATTTCAGTACTCGTTGTCAGCTATATCAAACATGCAAAGTATGGTAAACGTGTTAAGCAATCGAAAAAATTTGCGGCACACGATGAACAAAATCAAGCAAAAGTCGGAGATGTGGTTAAAATCATGGAAACACGCCCATTATCGAAAACTAAAAATTTCCGCTTGCTTGAAATCGTAGAGAGTAAAGCTCTAGTAGAGTAGAGCATCGAGGAGGTTATTTAGTATGATTCAACAAGAATCGAGATTGAAAATTGCCGATAACTCTGGTGCCAAAGAAATTTTGACGATTAAAGTGCTGGGTGGAACCGGCCGCAAATACGCTTCAATTGGGGACATCATTACTGCGACAGTAAAACAAGCAGTGCCAGGTGGTGTCGTCAAAAAAGGCGAAATTGTCAAAGCGGTTATTGTACGCACCGTGCGTGAAGTTAGACGTAGTGACGGCAGTTACATTAAATTCGACGATAACGCAGCCGTTATCGTAAAAGAAGACAAATCACCAAGGGGTACGCGTATTTTTGGTCCAGTCGCACGCGAGTTGCGTGAACACGGATTCATGAAAATCGTTTCGCTTGCCCCAGAAGTATTGTAGGGTAGGAGGTCACAATGAAGATAATTAAAGGCGATCAAGTCCGTGTCATCTCTGGCGCTAACCGCGGCAAAGAAGGCAAAGTCTTAAGAACCCTTCCTCGTTCACAACGTGTGATTGTTGAAGGCGTTAACGTCGTAAAAAAACATGCGAAGCCTACTCAAGCAAATCCAGATGGGGGCATCGTAGAATTCGAAGCACCTATTCATATCTCAAACGTTATGATTGTAGATAAAGAAGGGACGTCACGTGTCGGCTACAAAACCGTTACCGAAACGGTGAAGAAAAAAACCGTCACACGCAAAGTCCGCTTTGCGAAAAAATCTGGCGAGGTCCTAGACTAATGAAAGGAGGCATTCGCGGATGAATCGATTACAAGAACGTTACACCGAAACGGTGAAACCAAATCTCATGAAACAATTTTCTTACAACTCTGTCATGGAAGCCCCACGTCTTGTCAAAGTCGTTATCAACATGGGTGTCGGCGACGCAGTCGCTAACACGAAAGCGCTCGACGATGCGGTCGCAGAAATGACGCAAATTACAGGTCAAAAACCTGTCATTACAAAAGCGAAAAAATCGATTGCTGGCTTTAAGTTAAGAGAAGGCATGCCTATCGGTTGTAAAGTAGATTTACGTGGTCAAAGAATGTATGATTTCTTAGACAAACTGATGAACATTGCGCTTCCACGTGTGCGTGACTTTCAGGGGGTCTCTCCGAAAGCATTTGACGGCCGTGGGAACTACACATTAGGCATCAAGGAACAACTGATTTTCCCCGAAATTGATTATGACAAAATCAACCGTGTACGCGGGATGGACATCGTTATTGTCACCACTGCCCAAACGGATGAAGAAGCGAAAGCATTACTGAGTGAACTCGGTATGCCTTTCCGCAAAAACTAAGGAGGTAAACATGGCAAAAACATCGATGATTGTAAAGCAACAACGTACAAACAAATTTAAAGTACGTGAATACACCCGTTGTGAACGTTGCGGTCGTCCCCATGCGGTCATTCGCAAGTTCAAACTCTGCCGGATTTGCTTCCGCGAATTAGCCTATAAAGGGCAAATCCCTGGCATCAAAAAATCCAGCTGGTAGTCAGCTGATCTGTTTGGAAGGAGGCATTACCCATGGTTATGACAGACCCGATTGCGGATATGCTCACGCGTATTAGAAACGCTAATCAAATGAAAAAAGATAGTGTTAGTATGCCCGCAAGCAAACTGAAACAACAAGTCTTGGACTTGTTACGTGAAGAAGGTTACATCGCCAACGTTGTCGTTGTGAAAGGTGAACCCGTGAACGAATTAAAAGTCACACTAAAATATATGCAAAATGAACGTGTCATTAAAGGGCTCAAACGTATTTCTAAACCAGGATTACGTGTGTATGCTCAGTCTGGTGATATTCCAAAAGTCTTAAACGGCTTAGGCATCGCCATCATTTCAACCTCAAAAGGTTTAATGACCGATCGTGAAGCCCGCAAACAAAATGTAGGCGGGGAAATTCTTGCATACGTATGGTAATTAAACATAAGGAGGATTGACGATGAGTCGTATAGGAAATAAACCCATTACCTTGCCCCAAGGCGTTGAAGCGACAATCACCGGTCAACGCGTTGAGGTCAAAGGTCCTAAAGGTACGCTGTCTTGGGACGTTCATCCGGCGATTACCGTCGCGGTTGAAGACGGTCAAGTAACCGTCAGCCGCCCCAATGATAACAAAGAGAACCGTGCATTACACGGCACAACCCGTGCCTTAGTTCAAAACCTCATCCTTGGCGTAAGCCAAGGGTTCAAAAAGGACTTAAAGATGATTGGCGTCGGTTACCGTGCCCAATTACAAGGTCAGACCCTCGTGGTCAACGCAGGGTATTCAAACCCTGTTGAAGTCACCATTCCAAGCGGTATTGAAGTGACCGTCAACAAAAACACCGACATTACCATCAGCGGCATTGACAAACAAGTCGTTGGTGAGTTTGCTGCGAACATCCGCGCGATCCGTAAACCAGAACCTTATTTAGGTAAAGGGATTCGTTACGTGGATGAATACGTCCGCCGTAAAGAAGGAAAAACCGCTAAGTAGCGGCTAGGAGTGACATAGTTATGATAAATAATATTTCACGAAATGATGCACGCAAAAAACGTCACTTACGCATTCGTAAAACCGTGGTCGGTACGGCGTTACGTCCGCGCTTAAGTGTCTATCGTTCAAACAAAAACATCTACGCTCAATTGATTGATGATGTTAATGGCGTCACTGTCGTTAGCGCATCAACTGTAACCCTTAAATCTGAGCATGCTGCCACAGTTAAAGGTGCGACCGAAGTCGGTCAAGCACTGGCTAAAGCAGCCGTCGAAAAAGACATCAAAGCTGTGGTTTTTGACCGCAGTGGTTATTTATACCACGGCCGCGTAAAAGCGCTCGCCGAGGCCGCGCGTGAAGCCGGCCTTGAATTCTAAGAAGGAGGTAAGCCCAATGCAAAATCAAAAGAGAAACCGTCGCAGAAGAGAAGAGAATCCGTATGAAGAACGGGTTGTCAATATTAACCGCGTCACCAAGGTTGTTAAAGGGGGCCGCCGCTTCCGTTTTAGTGCGCTTGTGGTCGTAGGCGATAAAAAAGGAAACGTAGGCTTTGGTACTGGTAAAGCTCAAGAAGTACCAGATGCAATCAAAAAAGCGATTGAGGATGCGAAACGCAACCTCGTCAAAGTTCCAATGTATGGAACAACCATCCCTCATGAAATCACTGGCCGTCATGGCGCAGGTCAAGTCTTCTTGAAACCTGCAGCACTCGGTACAGGGGTGATTGCGGGTGGACCAGTCCGCGCCGTATTAGAAGCGGCTGGTGTTGAAGACATTCTTTCAAAATCATTAGGGTCTAACACCCCTATTAACATGGTTCGTGCCACCATGGATGCGATCGATAATTTACGTACAGCAGAAGAAGTTGCACGTACTAGAGGCAAATCTGTGAAGGAGATTTTAGGTTAATGAAAACCATCGAAATCACTTTGACAAAGAGTCTGATTGGCAGCAACCCAAACCAAAAGAAAACGGCACAAGCTTTAGGTTTAACCAAACGAAATAAAACCGTCGTCAAACAAGATACCCCAACCATCCGTGGGATGATTAATGTGGTCAGCCATCTTGTGACGGTAAAAGAATAGGAGGCGGCGAACATGGAATTACATCAACTTAAACCTACTCCAGGTTCGACTCATTCTAAGAAACGTGTGGGTCGTGGACACGGCAGCGGTCATGGTAAAACAGCAGGTGTCGGTCATAAAGGCCAACGCGCACGTTCAGGCGGTTCACTCCCGATTTCGTTTGAGGGTGGACAAACTCCCCTGTTCAAACGTTTACGGAAAGTTGGTTTTACCAACCCTCACCGTAAAGAGTATGCGACCGTCAACTTAGATGCGCTTAACCGCTATGATGATGGAACCACGGTCACTGTGGACCTTCTCAAAGCAGATAAACTTGTTAAACAAGTTAAGCATGGCGTAAAAATCTTAGGAAACGGCGAACTTGAGAAAAAACTCACCGTCGTAGCACATAAATTTACAGCCTCAGCGGAAGCTAAAATCAAAGCTGTTGGTGGACAAACTGAGGTGATTTAATGGAAACGATTGCAGCGGTCTTCAAGAACAAAGATGTGATGAAGAAAATCGGCTTTACCCTATTAGCCTTTATGATCTTCCGCGCCGCAACTTACATCCGTATTCCATTAATTAACCCCCAAGAAATTCGTCAATTTTTTGAAGCGCAAGGCGGCTTCTTAGGCATTGTCGATGCCTTCACCGGGAGCGCACTTTCAAACTTCTCCATCATTGCTTTAGGGATTGGCCCTTACATCACGGCGTCGATCATCATCCAGTTACTACAAATGGATATTGTGCCATTTCTGAAAGAATGGGCAGAAGAAGGCGAAACTGGGAAACAAAAAATCAACCAATTGACTCGTTACTTAGCCATCGGCCTTGCCTTTGTTCAAGCCTTAGGGTTAACCTATGGGTTTGCACTCACCGGCAACGCCATCTTCGATATTGGTGTTGATCCGACATTCTTTACTTACACATACTTAGCCATTGTTATGACGGCAGGGACTGCATTCTTATTATGGTTAGCAGATCAAATTACGCTCAAAGGCATTGGGAATGGTACGTCGATGATCATCGTCGCCGGGATCATTTCGGGAATTCCAGGGATGTTTACATCGCTGGCAAACCTTTACTTATTTGCGGATAATGCAGACTTTGGCACATACACCACGTTTGGCATCGTCGTCGTCATGTACTTACTGGTTTTGGTAGGTGTGACCATTATGCAAGCGGCCGCACGTAAAATTCCGATTCAATACTCAAACCGCCCAACGAGTTCACGCTTACAAGGAAGACAAGATTCAAACATTCCTTTAAAAATCAACTCAGCAGGCGTTATCCCAGTCATCTTCGCAGTTACAATTCTATCGTTGCCACAAACATTATTGTCGTTTTTCCCGAACTTAGGAAACAACGCCTTAGGGTTATGGCTTGGTGAAATCTTTAACTTCCAAAGACCGATTGGCTTTGCAGTGTACGCTGTGTTGATCATTCTCTTCACGTTCTTTTACTCTTTTGTTCAAATCAACCCAGACAAAATTGCAAAAAACTTACAAAAACAAAATGCGTACATTCCAGGTGTTCGCCCAGGAATCGAGACAGAAAATTACATTTCTAAAGTGCTCTTTAAAATCACTGTCATCGGTGCCCTTTACTTATTAGTAGTCGCATCACTCCCGATTTTTACAGGCATCATCTTCGGATTGCCGAACTTTGTTCAAGTCGGCGGAACGTCTTTACTGATCGTCGTGGGTGTGGCCATTGAAACAACGAAACAAATTAAAACTGACGTACAAGGTAAAAATTACACGGGCTTCATGAAATAGGAGGCTGTATGAAAATTTTAATCATGGGACCTCCGGGCGCAGGGAAAGGGTCTCAATCGGAACGAGTCGTTAAAGACTTCGATTTAACCAACATTTCCACCGGTGAAATGTTTCGTGAAGCTTACCGTAAGAAAACCCCTCTTGGTCTTGAAGCTATGCGCTTCATCCAAGATGGGAACCTCGTCAGTGACGAGTTGACCAACGCCATGGTTAAAGAACGTCTCGCTCGACCCGATGCGGAACGGTGCTTTTTACTGGATGGTTACCCGCGTACGGTTATTCAAGCGAAAGCCTTGGATGACATGCTCGCAGATATGAACTCAAAACTGACCGCAGTGATTAAAATCATCGTGCCACATTCACGCATCATTGAACGCATGAGCGGCCGACGTGTGTGTGAAGGATGTGGCGCAACTTACCACATTAAATTTAAACCCCCAAGCAAATCGAATGTGTGTGACGTTTGTGGTGGTGCGTTGTACCAACGCTCAGATGACAAAGAAGATTCAGTGATGAATCGACTACGCATCTATGAAACCAAAACACGTCCCTTGACTCATTACTATATGCAAAAAGGCATTCTACACAAAGTCAACGGCGATCAAAGTTTTGATGACGTTTACCGCGATCTTTACAACATTCTGAAAGGTGTCAAATGATAACCATTAAATCTGCACGTGAAATTGAACTTATGCGACACGCGGGCCACATTGTGGCGCGCGCTCACGAAGCTGTGAAACGCATCATCAAACCGGGCATTTCGACCGCGGACATTGACGCTGTGGTTGAAGAGGTCATTCGCGCTCACAACGCCACACCCTCCTTTAAAGGATACGGTGGCTTCCCTGGGAGTGCCTGCACCTCGATTAACGAAGAAGTGGTTCATGGGATACCCAAACCTTCCCGTATTTTAAAACAAGGCGACATCGTCAAAGTGGACATCGGTGCGACCTTTCAAGGCTATCATGGCGATAGTGCTTGGACGTATCCTGTTGGAACTATTGATGCGGTGACTGCTCAACTTTTAAAGGTTACGGAAGAATCATTGTTTGCTGGTCTTTCAAAGGCGCAGCCTAAGAATCGGTTATCCGATATCTCACACGCCATTCAGCAGCACGCCGAAGCCGCAGGGTTCAGTGTGGTGAGAGAATTTGTCGGTCATGGCATTGGTAAAAACCTCCATGAAGATCCGCAAATTCCAAACTATGGCCCCCCAAGCAAAGGCCCCATTTTAAAACCTGGTATGACACTTGCCATCGAACCGATGATCAATGTCGGAAGTAAAGAAGTGCGAGTTTTAGACGATCAATGGACGGCGATTTCTATCGACCGTTCCAACAGTGCCCATTTTGAACACACGATACTCATCACCCCGGAGGGGTATGACATACTTACTCGTGTGAAGGAGGATTAAGGATGTCAAAAGAAGAGAAACTGGAATTAGAAGGCAAAGTCGTCGAAGCCTTGCCCAACACCCAATTTTTGGTGGAATTATCCAATGGGCATAAAATCGTGGCACACGTTTCAGGTAAAATCCGTATGTATTACATACGCATTCTACCTGGTGATCGCGTGACGGTGGAGCTTTCCCCGTACGACTTAACACGTGGCCGCATTACCTATCGTCACAAGTAAACCAATAGCCATCAAGGAGGCAAACCCGTATGAAAGTTAGACCATCGGTCAAAAAAATGTGTGATAAATGCAAAGTGATTCGTCGCAAGGGTCGCGTTATGGTGATCTGTGAGAATCCAAAGCATAAGCAAAGACAAGGTTAATTAGGAGGTGCATTCATGGCACGTATTTCAGGAATAGATATTCCTAGAGACAAACGTGTGGTTGTTTCATTAACATACATTTACGGCATCGGTAACACCGTGTCTAAACAAATCTTGGCTCAGGCCAATGTCAATGAAAACACACGCGTCAAAGATTTATCGGATGAAGAGCTTGCTCGTATCCGCGCCATCATTGAAACAGTTAAAACAGAAGGTGACTTACGTCGTGAAGTCGCATTAAATATCAAACGTTTACAAGAGATTGGCAGCTACCGTGGCATGCGTCACCGTCGTGGCTTACCGTCTCGCGGACAAAACACGCGTAACAATTCAAGAACGCGTAAAGGTCCGAAAAAAACGGTTGCCAATAAGAAGAAATAGGAGGTGCATGTATGGCACGTAAAGTAACCAGAAAACGTCGTGTGCGTAAGAATATTCCTGCGGGAATCGCGCACATACATTCAACGTTTAATAACACTATCATTACTATCACCGACCCATCTGGCAACGCCATTGCTTGGACCAGTGCGGGCGCTTTAGGGTTTAAGGGGAGTCGTAAATCGACACCTTATGCCGCGCAAATCGCCTCTGAAGCATGCGCTAAAGCAGCGATGGATCACGGCGTACAACGCGTCGAAGTATCCGTTAAAGGACCCGGCCCTGGCCGTGAAGCAGCCATTCGTTCATTACAAACCGCGGGTTTAGAAATCACCGCCATTCGCGATGTAACCCCAGTTCCACATAACGGTTGTCGTCCCCCAAAACGCCCTCGTGGCTAATGATTTAACCGAACTAAGGAGGTTGCTACATTGAAAAACCTGAAATTTGTAAAACCGAACACTCGCATCATCAGCCAAGATGGCAAACCCATTGAACCTTTTCGTGGTAAAAAAGATGTCTCATTCGATGCAGGCGAAGAATTTATCACCAAATCTACGTTTGAGATTAGTCCTCTTGAACGCGGTTATGGGATTACACTAGGCAACGCATTACGTCGTATTCTACTCTCTTCATTGCCAGGAGCGGCGATTGTAAACTGTCAAATCGAAGGTGTCCAACACGAATTTACCGCGATTGATGGTGTCGTCGAAGACGTCACGAGCATCGTGTTAAACTTAAAAGATGTCATCTTAGTCATCGACTCAAAAGATCCTGAAGCACAAAGAGAGTTAGAAATTGATGTTGAAGGCCCTAAGACCATTACCGCTAAAGACATTAAACTTCCCTCAGATGTTCGGATCATCAACCCTGATCAACCGATTGTTGAAGTCACCCGTGGACGTTTCCGCATGACCATGACGGCACGTCGTGGCACAGGGTATGTGAGTGCAGAAGAAAATAAAAAGTTTGCCCAAAATCTCGTGGGTAAAATCGCCATCGACAGCATCTACACCCCTGTATTACGTGTGATGTATGATGTTGATAAAACACGTTATGATGGCGAAGCGGATTACGATAAGCTGAACGTTGAAATCGAAACCAACGGTTCAATGAGTCCGCAAGAAGCACTAGGCATTGCCGCAAAAATGATGATTAATCATCTTGAAGTGATGGTTGAACTCTCAGAAAAAGCGCCCGAAGAAGATTACATGATTGAGACCGAAACTTCACAAAATTCGTTGGTGCTTGAAATGCCCATCGAAGATCTTGATTTATCAGTGAGAAGTTACAACTGTTTGAAACGTGCCGGCATTAACACGGTCGACGAACTCGCTCAAAAAACCGAAGAAGACATGATGAAAGTTCGTAACCTTGGTAAGAAGTCGCTCAAAGAAGTCAAACAGAAACTTGAGGATTTAAACCTCTCACTCGCAAAACACTCATAGGAGGAAGTTATGGCTGGATATTCAAAACTTAACCGCCGGAGTGACCAAAGAAAAGCAATGCTTCGTGATTTAGTAACACAACTCATCATTCACGAACGCATTGAAACAACTGCGACCAAAGCAAAAGAATTGCGTCGTCTTGTTGAAAAAATGGTCACCTTAGGCAAAAAAAATACGTTAGCATCCCGTCGTGCAGCCGCACAAACCGTACGTTTCTTAGACGCTTCAGAAGACCAAAACGCTTTACAAAAGCTCTTTTCTGAAATTGCCCCACGTTATCAAGAACGTCAAGGCGGATACACTCGTATTTATAAAATTGGCCCTCGTCGTGGAGACGCGACTGAAATGGCCATCATCGAATTTGTTTAACAAACCATGCGAGCGCAAGCTCGCATTTTGTTTGAGCCGACAAAATCATCGAAATTTGATATAATAAGGCGCACAAGTTGAGGTGACCATGGAGACGATCATAAAAGTCGAAAACGTCAGTTTTCGCTATAACAAACAACAACAAGCCATCCACGATTTAAGTCTCGAAGTCCATCGTGGTGAATGGCTCAGCATTTTAGGTCACAACGGGAGTGGGAAGTCCACGTTATCCAAACTGTTGATTGGCTTGTTACGTGCACAAAGTGGCTCCATCGAAATCGATGGAGACCTTTTGCGTCCTGAAACAGTTCAAACGATTCGCCAAAAAGTAGGCATAGTCTTCCAAAACCCTGACAATCAGTTTGTGGGTGTCACGGTCAAAGACGACATCGCGTTTGGGCTTGAGAACTTACAAGTTGAACGTCAAGAGATGTTGCGACGTATTCACACGTATGCTCAAAAAGTGGGTATGGAAGATTATTTAGAAAAGGAACCTTCCGCGTTATCGGGGGGTCAAAAACAACGCGTCGCCATTGCGGGTATTTTAGCGATGCAACCGAAAATCATCATCTTTGATGAAGCGACCTCGATGCTTGACCCTAAAGGACGCGAGATGATGTTAGAATCGATGAAGGCTCTCAATGAAGAAGGGACCACGATCATCACAATTACACACGATCTTAAAGAAACAGTCTTTTCTGATCGTGTCTTAGTGTTGAAACAAGGCTCTGCGTTAGCGCTTGGCACACCCAAAGAGATTTTAACCAATGAATCGCTCTTAATCGAAGCACAACTTGAGCTGCTTAAACCCTTAGCTCTGGCGTCCGCTTTAAAGCGTCAAGGGACTTTAGATGAAAAGGTGGCGTCTTTCTTATGGGCATTAAATTTGACCATGTAAGTTATCTTTATCAGGCCATCAATAATCAAGGGTATTTAGCGCTCAACGACATCAGTTTAACCATTAAACCTGAAGGCGAGCTCATTACTTTGATTGGCGAAACAGGCAGTGGAAAATCAACTTTAGTTCAACACATGAATGCGTTATTGATTGCGAACCGGGGCACCGTTTCCATCTTTGATGTCCCTTTTAATCAAGAAACAAAAAAAGATAAAAAGATAAAAAAGAACCCGATACGTAAACGGGTTGGTTTAGTGTTTCAGTTTCCTGAGTATCAATTATTTGAAGAAACCGTCGAAAAAGATTTGATGTTTGGACCCAAAAACTTTGGGGTTTCCGATGAAGAAGCGAAGCGTCTAGCAGCCCAAATGATTGAAGCGGTCGGTTTGGACGCATCGTATTTGTCTCGTTCGCCTTTTAACTTAAGCGGTGGTGAGAAAAAAAGAGTGTCAATCGCCGGGATTTTAGCGATGGATCCTGACATTTTAATTCTTGATGAACCTACCAGCGGGTTAGATCCTCAAGGCCGTGATGCGTTACTCAAAGTGTTTGACGACATCCATCAGCGATTGAATAAAACCATCATCATCATCACCCATGACATGAACACCGTCTATCATTATGCCAAGCGTGTTTTGGTCATGAAGAAGGGCCGTTTGGTCTACGATGGGTTACCCGATCAATTGTTTGAGCAAGCCAACATTGACGCTTGGAACTTAGATGTACCTGATATGTTAAAACTCGCCTCAGCGTTAGAAAAGTTTTATGGTGAAACGATGCCTTCTAAGCCTCAAACGATTGAGGAAGTTCTGACATGGATGGAGGCGATCAAAGCATGAAAAACATTGTCATAGGTCGTTACATCCCAGGCGATTCCTTTATTTATCGGATGGATCCTCGCGTGAAGATCATTGCGTTGGTCATACTTTTTGCGGCTTTGTTTATCGTCAATCAATTTACGATTATGTTAGCAGCCCTAGGCATGGCGATTTTATTGTTGCCGCTGGGGAAGATTTCCATCAAACGCGTGTATTTAGGGTTAAGACCCTTGATGGTACTCTTACTCTTTACCTTTAGTTTCCAAATTCTCTTTAACCGTGGCGGCGCACTTTTGATCAGCTTACCCATCAATTACTCGTTTTTGAGTGTTGCTGTGGTCATAGCGCTGATCACGTTTTGGATCTTTACGAAACGGTATGTGCCCTTTAAGTTTTTATACTTTATCTTGCTCGTTACCTTAATCTTTACGGCTTTGAGTCAGCTTGAGGCCACCCCGTTTGCACAACGAACCATAGAAGTTTATGAAGATGGCTTACGATTAGCGTTTTTCATTCTTATGCGTTTAATCATCATTGTCACACTGTCCACCGTTCTCACGATTACAACAAAACCGACTGACCTTAATTTAGGGTTAGAGGCGGTCTTAAAACCATTAAAAATCATCCGTATCAACACCGAAGAAATTGCGATGATCATCTCAATTTCACTGCGCTACATTCCAACGCTTTTAGATGAAGCGAATAAGATTATGTTAGCGCAAGCGTCTCGTGGTGTTGACTTCCAAGAGGGCCGCTTAAAAGATAAAGTGGTGCAAGTGATTTCTCTACTCGTGCCGATGTTTATTATTTCCTTTAAACGCAGCGATGATTTAGCCAACGCGATGGAAGCCAGAGGCTTTGTACCAGGCCGCCCGCGAACAAGACTCAATCAACTATCCTGGGCGCGTAGAGACACCTATGCGCTTTCGATCAGCGTCCTGTTATTGATCGTTTCGATTGGTATCCGGGTATGGGTTTAATGTTAGAAGCCCTTATAAAGCGTTTAGAGGGTTACGAGGCGATGCTTACCGCAAACACGTATCTTTCGCACAGCGATCTTGAACGTGCGCTCTCAAGAGAAGAATTTTTTGCCTATCTTGAGGCAGCAAAGAAGTCTTCTAAACCACACCATGTCTTTCATACCCCTTATTATGATTACGCACAACTGAGTGATACGTTATGGGTTAAAGCGGTTTCTAAAGAAGGGGTTTTCGAACGGATTAACTTATTAAAACAACCCGAAAATACCGAACGTTGGCGTTTAAAAGTCGCGTATGATGGAACGTTATTTGAAGGATTTCAACGACAAAATAAAACCGTACGTACCGTGCAAGGAGAGCTTGAATCAGCGCTTTCCCACCTCCATCCGGAAAAGATTTCGCTCCATCCTGCCTCCCGTACAGATAAAGGCGTCCACGCGAAAGCACAGTATGTGCACTTTGACACAACGAAAAGTCACCCTGTGCAAGATTACCCTAGTTTAATGAATCGATTGTTGCCTAGAGACATTCGTATTTTAGAGGCTTTAAAGGTACCCAATGTGTTTCATGCGCGTTACGACGTTCAAGAAAAAACGTACCGCTATCGGTTAGCGACTTCAGTGTCTCTTGAACAGGTTCATCACGTCTATGAAACAGACCACCCTTCCTCGGCATGTCTAAATGAGCGTTTAGCGGTCTTTGTAGGGACGCATGATTTTGCGAACTTTGCAAAACTTAAAGGTGCCCATACCACCTTAAAAACCATCACCCGTGCGCAGGCTAGCGTTGATCACAACGACGTCATCATCGAAATTCAAGGCAAAGGCTTTGTACGCTACATGGTCCGGATGATGGTGGGGGCGGTGTTGAAGTATGATGCAAAAACCATTGCCCATGCGCTTAATCATCCACAAGAGGCCTTAGGCAAACACTTAGCACCCGCCCATGGCTTAACGTTATACGAGATTGATTATGGACAAGTCACGACGCCTAGGTGACTTGTCTTTTTTAGGCCAAGCGTTGTATTAAAAATAAACTTATGCGATAATAGTTTAAGCAGAATGGAGGCACTCAATTGAACAAACATTTCATTACCTTTGAAGGCCCAGAAGGCTCAGGAAAAACCTCAGTGATTGAAGGCGTCAAGACACGCTTAAACGAACAAGGCTACGAGGTCATCATCACGCGTGAACCAGGGGGCGTAGCCATCTCCGAAGCCATTCGAAACATCATCTTAGATGTAAAAAATACCGCTTTAGATCCGATTACTGAAGCGCTTTTATTTGCGGCAAGCCGTCGCCAACACGTCCTTGAAGTGATTGAACCCGCCCTTCAAGCTGGCAAAATCGTGCTTTGTGATCGTTATGTCGATAGTTCGCTTGCTTATCAGGGCGTCGGCCGTGATTTAGGCATTGAAAAAGTCTTTGAGTTAAATCAGTTTGCGATTCAAGGCTTGTTGCCCATCTTAACCGTTTTTATCGACGTTCCACCCGCCGCGGGGCTCGCTCGAATCCAATCCCGTGCCAACCATTTGGATCGGTTGGACCGTGAAAGTTTACGTTTTCATGAGAAAGTGTATCAAGGCTACCAAACCTTAGCCGTACGCTACCCACAAAGGTTTCAAATCATCAATGGAATGAATGCTTTAGACGATGTCATTACTGAAGCGTATGATAAAGTCATCAATCATTTAACAAAGGAGTAAGGTATGGACTTACAAGCCGTGTATGAAGCGCATGCGACCACCCTTGCACAACTAAAGAGCGCCATTCAAAAAAATAAGTGCGCCCATGCACTTATTTTTGAGGGTCCAAAAGGGGCTTACGCGTGTGAACTCGGCTTAGCGTTTATGCAGTTACTTTATTGTGAACAAGTCCCTTGTGAAGGGTGTGCACACTGTGCACGGATTGCGCATGAAACCCATCCGAATCTCGTGGTGATTAGACCAGGTAAGCAATTCATTGTCAAAGATGACATCCTAACGTTGCAGCGAAACTTTAATCAAACAGCGTTAGAACCTGGTCCTAAAGTCTATTTAATTGATCAAGCTGATCGAATGAACGCCCAAGCAAGCAACGCGCTGCTCAAGTTTTTAGAAGAACCCCATCCGAATCTTTATGGTGTGTTGATCACCGAAGATGCGTCACGCTTGTTACCAACCCTGCAATCGCGCTCACAAAAAGTCGTTTTACCAAGCTTACCGAAGCCTTTACTTGAAAAACTGTTGATCGATGAGGGCTTTGAACACGATGACGCGCGTCTAGCAAGCACCTTACATGCGCATCTTGAAAGTGCTAAGACATTTTTGAATGAACCACTCACGCAAGACGCTAAAACGTTAGTTGAATGGGTTTATGAACAGCGTTCACAACAGAAACCATTGTTGATCAACATGCAAAAAGAACACCCAGAATTAGTCAAAGATAAGGCTTTGTTTGAACGTTTTTTAGATGTTATGATGGTCTATCAAAAAGATGTAATTTATGTTAAAATGGAAGCGCAACCATCGTTAGTCTTTCATGACCAAGCGTCTTTGTTTGAAGCCATCGCCAAACATGAAAGTCTTGTTCAGTTGCGAGAAGAATTCCAAGCAATGATTCAATTAAAAGATCGCTTAAGCCAACCTATTCATCTCCCTTTAGCTTTTGATAATCTCTTGATGCGCTTAGAAAGTGAGTCGTCTTCATGAATAATACTGTCGTAGGTATCCGCTTTAAAGCCGTGGGTAAAAAATATTATTTCGACCCTCAAGACCTCACCTTAGATGTGGGTGATTTTGTGGTCGTTGACACAGTGCGTGGCCTCGAACTTGGGACCATCATCGAAGGTCCTAAAGAAGTCGATGAGGCCTCTTTGATTGCGACGTTGAAACCTGTTTTAAGAAAAGCGACACAAGCCGATGTTGAAGCGTACGAGACCAATGGTGAAGTGATACCAGAAGTCGTTAAGACGTGTGAATCCTTAGTGGTAAAAAACAACCTAGATATGAAACTGTTATCTGCGGAATACACCTTAGATCGCTCAAAGTTAATTGTGTATTTTACCGCCGAAGGGCGTGTCGATTTTCGCGAACTCGTTAAAGATTTAGCCAGTACTTTTAAAGTTAGAATTGAACTCAGACAAGTCGGTGCTCGCGATGGCGCTAAGTTTTTAGGGGGCATCGGGCCTTGTGGTTATTTACTATGTTGTAATACCTTTTTAGGTGAGTTTGAGGCGGTCTCAATTAAGATGGCTAAAAACCAAAACCTTTCACTTAATCCCACCAACATCTCAGGCCTTTGTGGCAAACTGCTTTGTTGCATTCGTTACGAAGACGATATTTACACCGAACACCGTCAAGGCATGCCAAAAGTCTATTCTAGAGTCAAAACCGATGAGGGCTTTGCTAAAGTGTTAAGCACGAACATTTTGAAACGGACGGTCAAAATTCACAGCGAAGCGCACGGCATCATGCATATTCCGGTAGAAGAGTTATTGGAGATCGAAGAGTACGATGAACTCGAACATGCTAGCAGCTAACGAAATGATCCATGATTTATTAGGCTTTAAAAATCGCAAGATTATTCAGCGAACCGATCGGTTTCACTTTTCCTTAGATACCGTCTTACTCGCGGACTTTGTCCGTTTTAGTGGACGTCAAAAAAAAGTGCTTGATCTCGGTACAGGGAATGGCCCCATTCCCCTTTTTTTATCCGCGAAAAGCCGTGCACACATCACCGGGATTGAACTGCAAGAAGACATGGTTGAACTGGCACGAAAAAATGTCACACTCAATCAGCTCGACAATCAAATTACGATCCTGCATCTCGACATCAAAGCGGTCTCGTCCCAGTTTCCTTCTAGTCATTTCGACATCGTGACGTGTAACCCTCCTTTTTTCAAAGTGCCAAAACAAGCTCATCTCAATGAAAACCAAGCCTTAAGCGTATCGCGCCATGAACTCACCATCGATCTTGGGGGCATCATGCAGGCCGCAAGACATGCTTTAAAACAAAACGGTGCCCTTTACATGGTGCACCGGGCAGCCCGTCTTCAAGACATTATAATCGCCTGTGAGACTGCTCGGTTTAAACTTAAACGCGGTCGTTTGGTATACCCTAAAGCCAAGAGCGAAGCAATGATGGTGTTACTAGAGTTTCGTTTTGATGCGAAGAGTGACGCGCTTTTTGAGCCCCCCCTCATCGTTCATGATGAGGATGGGACTTACACCGAAGAAGTTCAAGCCATATTTACCAACCGGGAGGCGCTATGAACATTCGACAAAGTTTCACCCAGGACAAACCCACCCTCTATGTAGTGAGCACACCCATTGGGAACTTAGAAGATATAACCATGCGTGCGCTTCGCCTATTAAGTGACGTGTCTGTGATTTATGCAGAAGACACGCGACGGGCGCGTATTTTAACACAACACTACCAAATTAACACACCTTTAAAGTCTTATCATGCGCACAATGAACTTTCACGCGTTGAAGAAATCATTCAGTCGTTAGAAGAAGGTCACTCACTTGCCTTAATCAGCGATGCCGGTACCCCGCGCATCAGTGACCCAGGCGACATCGTCATCCCAGCCATCATTGACGCGGGGTATCCTGTCGTACCCATTCCAGGACCTGCAGCATTTTTAAGCGCGTTAATGGGCGCGAAAGAAAGCACTCAAGCGTTTGTGTTTTTAGGCTTCATCCCACAACAAAATAAAGCACGCGACGCGTTGCTTAAACGCGTTAAATCCTATCCCGAAACCTTGATTTTTTATGAAGCGCCCCATCGTTTGTTAGAGACCTTAACGCATTTACATCAACGCTTAGGTGCTCGAAAAGTGACCTTAGCCAAAGAATTGACCAAAAAGTTTGAAACGTTTTATGATTTTACCCTACAAGAAACGAACGAAATCCCAGACATTATGGGAGAATATGTTATTATAGTCGAGGGCGCCGCAGACGCGCCCACCTTAACACAAACCGACATGGTCGAACACGTCCTTTTACTGATTGAAGATGGGTTCAGTGAGATGGATGCGATCAAAGAAGTCGCGAAACAACGCAAACTCAAAAAGAACGTCGTATATATGGCATATCAACAACATAAACAATCGTTATTAGAGGAGGGTTCTTGATGTCTAAGACCTATTATGTGACCACCCCCATTTACTATCCCAGTGGGCAACTCCATATCGGCAACGCGTACACCACCGTTTTGTGTGATACCTTAAAACGGTATAAAAATCTACGAGGGTATGACACGTATTATTTAACTGGTATGGATGAACACGGAAAGAAAGTTGAAACGGTTGCGCTTGAACGTGGCTTATCGCCGCTCGAACATGTCAGTGAAATCGCCGAAGATACCAAAGGCTTATGGAAACGTTTAGACATTCGCTATGACGATTTTATTCGGACCACCGAAAAGCGTCATAAAACCGTTGTTCAAAAGTTGTTTGAGCGGTTGCTTGAACAAGGCGATATTTACTTAGGTGAGTATGAAGGGTATTACTGCATGCCTTGTGAATCCTTTTATACGGAAACACAATTGGCTGAAGGCCATACGTGTCCAGATTGTGGCCGTGAAACAAGCCGTTTAAAAGAAGAGAGTTACTTCTTAAAACTGAGTAAATATCAAAAGAAATTGCTCAAACACATTGAAGATAATCCTGATTTCATCACTCCGGAAAGCCGTCGTAACGAAGTTGTGGCGTTTATCGAGCAGGGTCTCAATGATTTAAGCGTCTCTAGAACGACGTTTGATTGGGGCATCAAAGTAGTCTCAAACCCAGAACACGTGGTCTATGTATGGTTGGATGCGTTATCGAACTACATCAGTGCGTTAGGCTATAGCACCGACGATGACGCGCACTTCCAAAAATACTGGCATGGCGATGAAGTGCTTCATGTGGTGGGGAAAGATATTTTAAGATTCCATGCCATCTATTGGCCGATTATGTTGATGGCGTTAGATGTGCCGGTGACCTTTAAACTGCATGCGCACGGTTGGTACATGATGCGCGAAGGCAAAATGTCCAAATCAAAAGGCTCTGTGATTTACCCCGACCTTGTTTTAAAGCGATATGGCTTAGATGCTTTAAGGTATTTCCTTTTAAAAGAACTGCCTTACGGCGGCGATGGGTTATTTGCACCAGACGTCTTTATTGAACGTTTAAATTTTGATCTTGCGAACGATTTTGGCAATCTCTTAAACCGTTCTGTGGCGATGATCAATCAGTATTTTGGTGGGCATGTTTCAAAAAACACAGCGAGTACCGAATTTGATAAGGCCTTAGAGACCTTAATTGAAGAAACAAAAGCGGCCTATGAGAATCATTTTGATACACTCAAAGTCTCGCTTGCGATTCAAGACATTTGGACACTCATTCGTCGCACCAATAAATACATCGATGAAACGACCCCATGGATTCTTGCGAAAGACGAACAGCAAAAGGATGTCTTAGAAAACGTCTTGTATCATTTAGCTGAAAGCTTACGCATCATTGGGATTTTACTGAAACCGATTTTGGTTGAAACCCATGAAAAGTTGTTTGCACAACTGGGAGTTTCAAGAACGTATCAAGCCTATGACCAGTCGGTTTTTGGCGCCTTAAAAGCGTATGAGGTCATCGATCAAGCTGAACCGCTCTTCCCACGTTTAAAAGTAGACGATGAAGTGGCGACTTTAAGCGAACTCATCAGCAAGCAAAACACCAAAAAAGTCATCACCCCAATTAAAGATGAAGTGACGATTGACGATTTTGCGAAACTAGACTTACGTATTGGCGTGATCAAAGCGTGTAAAAAACATCCCAACGCCGATAAGCTCTTAGTTTCAACCGTGGACCTTGGCGAAGGCAAAGACCGACAAATTGTGTCGGGCATTGCTGGACATTATGAGCCAAAACAACTCATAGGCAAAAAAGTCATCGTGGTGGCCAATTTAAAACCCGTTAAACTGCGCGGAGAACTCAGTGAAGGCATGTTATTAGCAGGATCCAACGTGGCACAACTCGAGGTTATAACCTCGCTTGAATTACAACCCGGGGACTTAGTGAAATAAAGAAAATAACGTACGGTGAGAAGAAACGTTTTTGGTTGACTTTTACCTCTCGATACGGTATCATACTGTTCGGTACATTTTCACAATCCACTAGCCCGACTATAAAATCCCTATAGGAGGCTAAGCTATGAAAACTATCATGGCCAATGAACAAACCATTACTCGTAAATGGCATGTGATTGATGCAAAAGGCAAAACCCTCGGTCGTTTAGCGAGCGAAGCGGCAGTCCTTTTACGCGGCAAACACAAACCAACTTTTACACCTCACGTAGACTGTGGAGACTATGTGATCGTGATTAACGCCGAAGCCGTTGAACTCAGCGGCCGCAAGTGGGACCAAAAAGTTTATTACTCACACTCTCGTTATCCAGGCAGCCTTAAAGAAGTGACTGCCAGAGTCATGCGTGATAAACACCCAGAACGCTTGGTAGAATTTGCGGTTAAAGGCATGCTGCCAAAAGGCAGATTAGGACGTCAAATGTATAAAAAACTCTATGTGTATGTGGGTCAAGAGCACCCTCACACAGCTCAGAAACCTGAGCTTTATGAGTTAAAAGGTTAAGGAGGAAGTATGGCTGAAAAAGTAATCTATCGTGGCACAGGCCGTCGTAAACGTTCTGTTGCTCGTGTTATTCTTACACCAGGTAGCGGTCACTTTACCGTGAATGGTCGTAAATTTGAAGAGTACATTCCTTCTGCGGCAACCCGTCTTGACGTGTCTCAACCATTAACCATCACCAGCAATGAAGGAAGCTTCGACATCGAAGTCAACGTCTTTGGCGGTGGCATCACCGGTCAAGCTGGTGCGATTCGTTTAGGTATTACAAGAGCGCTCTTAGTCGTCAATGAAGACTATCGTAAGGTGTTAAAACCTGCTGGTCTTATCACCCGCGATCCACGGGTTAAAGAACGTAAAAAATACGGTCTTAAAGCCGCGCGTCGTGCCCCACAATTCAGTAAGCGTTAAACCATTAAAAGCACACGCCGTGTGCTTTTATTTTTTCCTTGGAAATTCACTTAAGCCCCTTTATAATAAATGCGAACGACTGACTTTTAGGAGGTAATTTTATGGCAATCCGTGTTCGATACGCCCCAAGCCCCACAGGTTTTTTACATATTGGGAACGCACGTACAGCCCTTTTTAACTATCTTTTCGCCAAACATTACGAGGGTAAATTTATTGTACGCATCGAAGACACTGACAGTGCCCGAAACGTCGAAACAGGCATTGAAAGTCAACTCAACTATTTAAAATGGTTAGGCCTTGATTGGGATGAATCCATCGACCAAGCGGGTGAGGTGGGACCTTACCAACAAATGGAACGATTAGCTATTTATAAGCGCTACGCTGTGATGCTCGAAGAACAAGGCGTGCTTTACCGTTCTTATTGTACCAAAGACACACTCGATGAGCTCAAAGCGCAAGGCGCGAGTAAAGAAGCATTGCGTCAAGCGTGTCAAGAAACGGACGATGAAGAAGCGCCTTATGCGTTACGTTTTCGAGTGCCAGAGGGCGTGACGTATCGTTTTAAAGATCTTGTCAAAGGCACCATTCAATTTGCGTCAGAGGATGTGGAAGATTGGGTTGCGATCAAGCAAAACGGCATCCCAACCTATAACTTTGCGTGTGCCATTGACGACTATTTAATGAAGATTTCACACGTCCTTCGCGGCGAAGATCACATCACGAACACACCTAAACAGTTGATGGTCTTTGACGCCTTTGGCTGGCCTTATCCCATCTATGCGCATATGACACTTATCGTCAATAGTGAGGGTAAAAAACTCTCTAAACGCGATGGTTCAATTCTTCAGTTTATTGAACAATACAAAGACTTAGGTTATCTCCCCGAAGCGCTCTTTAATTTTATCGGCCTCCTTGGCTTCTCACCCGCTGGTGAGGAAGAAATCTTATCCAAAGACGCCTTTATCCAAGCGTTTGACGCAGAGCGTCTAAGCACTTCCCCTGCGACCTTTGACCCACAGAAACTAACGTACATCAATCGCCGTTACATTCAAACATTAGACATAGAAGGGTTAAAAACGCTATGCTTACCTCATTTAGAGAAAGCGGGCATCGGCGCAGACCAACCAACGTCTTGGTTTGAGAGTTTACTTGCGGTTTTCCAAGAAAGATTAGAATTCGGCAGCCAAATTGTCGAGCATTATCATCACTTTTTTGATCAACCGTTTGTCATTGAAGGGGACGTTTTAGAGTTTTTAGAGTCAAACCCTGTGCGTGACGTTATTGAAACGTTTTATCGCCATATTGAAGCCCTTGACGTGTTTGAACCTGACACCATTAAGGGGGCTGTGACACAAAGCGGGAAAACCGCTGGTGTAAAAGGAAAAGGACTCTTTATGCCTTTAAGAATTGCGGTGAGCGCCGCCATGCATGGGCCTGAGTTACCGAAGATGATGCACCTCATGGGTCAAGAACTCGTGCTCGAGCGCTTACAAGAAACGCTTAAGTTGCTAAAGTGATGTTTGCAATTTTAAATAACATTGACTATAATAGACGTATCACATATTTAAAGGAGATTTTCTTAGCATGACTGGAACAGTTAAATGGTTTAATTCAGAAAAAGGTTACGGCTTCATTACAACTGACGAAGGAAATGACATCTTCGTACACTTCAGCGCCATTCAATCGGAAGGGTTTAAAACCTTAAACGAAGGTGACAAAGTTGAATTTGAAGTGACCGAGGGCGATCGTGGCCCTCAAGCAACTAACGTAGTAACACTTTAATGAATTAACGAAACAGAGGCTGGGCCTCTGTTTTTTATTGCTTCTATTTTCACGCTCTTAGCCTTGTGATACAATAGGCTTGACCTTAATAAGGAAGTGATTGTATGCGTATCTATAACACGCTAACTGACAAAACTGAACCGTTCAAACCACTGGTCGAAAATACAGTGAGCATGTATGTGTGTGGTCCTACGGTTTACAACTATATTCACATTGGTAACGCCCGTCCAGTGATCTTTTTTGATGTCGTTAGACGCACTTTTGAACATTTAGGTTATACGGTTCACTTTGTGTCTAATTTTACCGATGTCGACGATAAAATCATCACCAAAGCGATTGAAGATGAAACCTCAGAAGCGGACATCGCCGCCAAATTCATCACAGCCTTTTTAGAAGACGTCGCAAGAGTGGGCTCACAACATGATTACTTGGCCCCACGTGTGACCAAGTACATGGACAGTATCATTCAATACATCAAACGTTTAATCGACAATGGAAGTGCGTATGAGATTGGTGGGGACGTCTATTTTGATGTCAACTACATTAAAGATTATGGCATTTTGTCGAATCGTAACATTGATGACCAAGAAGTGGGCGCTCGGATTGAAGCGAACCCTAAAAAACGCAACCCGCTAGATTTTACCCTTTGGAAAAAAACACCTGTTGGTGTGACTTACCCCTCCCCATGGGGTGAAGGACGACCTGGTTGGCACACCGAATGTGTCGCGATGATTGAAGACATCTTTGGCGGTCGCATTGACATTCATGGCGGTGGGACTGGGTTGATGTTTCCTCACCACGAAAACGAAATTGCTCAGTCCAAAGCGCTTCACGGCCATGCGATCGCGAATGTTTGGATGCACAGTGGTCATCTGCGTGTGGGGGATAAAAAAATGTCCAAAAGCGAAGGCGAGATCATCCTGGTTAAGGACCTTGATGTCGATTACATGGGTTTTCGCTTGTATATGTTATCCAACTATTACCGTGCGCCGATTCAGTACACCGATGACGCTTTAAAGAGTTACGTCCAAGAATGGGATAAAATAAAACGAGCGTACACGCAAGTGTTTTATCGCTTAGATCTAGCAGAGTATCTAGATAACCCTATCAATGAAGACGTGGTGGTCAAAGAAATCTACAACGCGTTTATCAAAGCTTTAAAAGATGACTTTAACACACCCAACGCCATCACACAGCTTCAAGCGTTAACCAAAGTACTCAATCAGCGCTTAAGACAAGACGACGACTTAGATGCTTTATTAAATGCTTTATCCATGATGAATGTTTTCTTTGAGATTTTAGGCTTATCCATCGATCTTATGCGTTTAAATAAAGCCGATCGAAACATGTATATGGAGTGGGACGATGCGCGTCGTAATAAAGATTATGAAAAAGCGGATCGTTTAAGAGAATCCTTAACGGAACGAGGCATTCTCGCATGATGCCTAACGGTCAAGTTCTCGCGTACTTAGGTGATGTGGTTTATGAAAAAAGAGTGCGTGAATACTATATTGCTAAAGGGTTGCATCAAGTGAACCGCCTACATCAAGCAGTGACCCATCTCACGATGGCGGCTGCTCAAGTCTCAGCGCTCAACGTCATTCAACCTCATTTGAGTGAGGATGAATGGCAGTTTGTGCTAAGAGGTCGCAACGCTAAAATATCAAAAAAACCGAAACATATCGACTTGCAAGGCTATCTTTTAGCCAGTGGTTTCGAATCGTTACTTGGCGCCTTAGCGCTTCAAGGCAACGAAGATCGTATCGACGATCTTTGTGCGATGGTGTTTCAAAAAATCGGATGAAGATTTTAGAAATTTTCGCAAGTTGAAGTTAAAAGAACGCATGCTAGGATGGAGGTGAAGATAGACTATGGCACAATTAATTCATGGTAAAAACCCTGTGTTTGAAGCCTTTCAAGCAGGTCGCACCATTGAGCGCATACTCGTAGCTGGTGATCTAAAAGACCCAGATTTGAAGCGTTTAATTGATGCGAACATTCCTGTGGTCAAAAAAAGTCGTCAAGCACTGGACCATTTATGTGGTCCAGGTCATCAGGGGATTGCGGCTTATGTGGCGCCCTATCAGTTTACCCCGCTCAAACCGATGTTGGAACGTCCAGGACTTAAGCGGTTCGTCATGCTGGATGGGATTACCGACCCACATAATGTGGGGGCCATCATTCGCACAGCTGAAGCGTTTGGATTTGATGCGATGATCATCGGTAAACATCGCACGTCGCCCATCAATGCGACGGTCATCAAGGTATCTACAGGCGCTATCGAGACATTACCTATCATTCAAGTGACCAATCTTGCGCAAACCATTGAAGCATTAAAAGCGCATCATTGCTGGGTTTATGGTTTAGACATTGACACCCCCGACACACTTGAAGCCATTCCAAACGACACCTCGGTGTGTTTGGTGCTCGGCAGTGAAGGTGCCGGTCTATCTAGTTTAGTAAAAAAACGATGTGATGCGTTGGTCACAATCCCAATGTTTGGACAGACCAACAGCTTGAACGTCAGTGTGGCTGCAGGCATTGCCATGCATCAACTTACGAAAGCGAGATAACCCACCTCATGCGTCAAAGATTGAACGATTATGAAATCATTGCTCAAATTCAAGGCGGCTGTGAAGCCAGTTTAGAACTGATGATTCGCAAATATGAAAAGTTCATTGCGAAAATCATTCATCATTTCAATTTGGGCTATCACTTCGAAGATTTAATGCAGGAAAGTCAAATGATTCTCGTGGAATCGGTTCGCATTTTTGACCCGAGTTATGGTAAAACCTTTACGCGGTTTTTAGAATTAAACGTCAGACGTCACATGATGAGCACCATCCGTAATTTTAAACGTAAAGCTGAAGTGTTTTATGAACACGAAAAAACGATTATGTCATCGTTGCACTGTCAAGAGATGACGAGCCCTTATTACAGTTTACATCTCGATGAGATTCAAAACATCTTAAACCCCTTTGAATACCAAGTCTACGGGATGCGAATCATAAACAATGCGAGCATTGCGTTGATTTGTGAGGTGACTGGGGCCAATGAAAAGCGGATCTATAACACCCTTGATCGTGCAAAACGAAAAATTACCGCGTATTATAGCGGTTGATTGTCCTTGACAAAACACGATTCTTTTGATAAATTTATTATTTGCAAGTGCAAAGGATGGTGCCTATGCGTAAAAAGCGCATTTTAATCTGTGAGATTTGTTTATCTCGCAACTATGTCATTATGAAAAAAACCAGTGATCAAGAACGCCTTGCGATGAATAAATACTGCGCGCGTTGTAAAAAACATACTTTGCACAAAGAGAGCAAATAGGAGAGATATCATGCCAAAACCGAATGAAACGACCAAATCGACCAGTTCGAAAGTCATGGAAATATTACGTAAAGAATATCCGTTTGAAGGAATGTTGTTAGCCCTTCTAGGGACGGTTGTTCTTGTCTTAGGGGTTTATATTTTCGAAGGCCAAGTGTTACAGATTCGTTTGACTGATTGGTGGATTTTTGCGACGCCACTACGAGTTACCATCTTTTCAATCTTTGTTGGGTTAGTAGGCTTAGCGGCTTTACTTTATGCTTTAGCCCCTTTCTTCATTCCCAGTTTCAAAGAAATGAACCGTGTTTCGTGGCCGAATCGCGATACGATGTACAACCACACAGCGCGTGTCTTTGGGTTCTTAATTTTCTTAGCGGTAACCTTTATTTTATATGACCTTGTCTTCCAACCGATTTTCGCGTTTTTATATGAACTCGGAGTATAGTTGTGGCAGACTTTTATAGCGAAAAACGCTGGTACATCGTGCAAACGTATTCTGGGTTAGAAAACTCAGTGAAGGTGAATTTGGATCGTCGAATCGAGTCGATGCAAATGGAAGACAAAATTTTCCAAGTCGTCATCCCCGAAGAAATTACGTTTGAGAAAAAAAGCGACGGGACCACCAAAGAAAAGTTAGTTAAAATTTATCCTGGGTATGTTTTCATCGAAATGATTGTCACCGATGACTCATGGTTTGTCGTCCGTAACACGCCGGGCGTGACAGGCTTTTTAGGCAGTTCGGGTGGAGGAACAAAACCGATTCCTCTGCACGCCGATGAAATTAATCCTATTCTTAAAAAAGCAGGCTTAATTGCCACACCAAAACTCAAAGTAAACTTAGGTGAAAAAGTACGCGTCATTACCGGGCCCTTTATGAATCAAATCGGCATCGTTGATGAGATTGATCAAGAGCGTGCGGTGGTCACAGTGTTGGTTGAAATGTTTGGTCGTCAAACACCAGCCGAATACACCTTTGATGAAATTGAAAGAGTTTAGTGTGCTTGCTTGACACAACCCTAAAAAAAACATATAATAGCGTGGCAACTTAATTGCTGCGTTATTTTTGAGTGGAAGGACGCAAGTCTGTTGACCACATCACGATGATAAGGAGGTGTCTGTCGTGGCTAAAGAAGTTAAGACGATAGTAAAATTACAAATTCCAGCAGGGAAAGCAAACCCAGCGCCACCCGTTGGTCCAGCTCTTGGACAAGCCGGGGTGAACATCCAAGATTTCTGTGCTCAGTTCAATGACAAAACGCGTGAACAAATGGGCAGCGTGATTCCTGTAGTCATTACCGTCTACAAAGACCGTAGTTTTACGTTCATTACCAAAACCCCACCAGCTGCAGATTTACTTAAAAAAGCAGCGGGCGTCAGCAAAGGTGCTGGTAATCCGTTAAAAGAAAAAGTCGGCTCTGTGACACGTGCTCAGCTACGTGAAATTGCCGAAGTTAAAATGCCTGATTTAAACGCAAACGACGTCGAAGCGGCGATGCGTATAGTCGAAGGCTCAGCCCGCAACATGGGTATTGAAATCAAAGACTAACCATTTAGTTGTATACACACAGCTGAATGTGGGAGGAAGATTTCTGTTAGACCACATTTAGGAGGATTCTCATGCCAAAAAAAGGTAAAAAATATTTAAAAGCGCTCGAGCAAATCGATCGTACGAAACGTTACACCGCCAGCGAAGCGGTGAGCCTTGTGAAAGACATTTCATTTGAAGGTTTTGATGCGGCTGTTGAAGTCGCGATTCGCTTAAACGTTGATCCCCGTAAAGCGGATCAAAACTTACGTGGCGCTTTAGTCTTACCACACGGAACAGGCAAAACCAAACGTGTGTTAGTGTTTGCTAAAGGCGAAAAAGCGAAAGAAGCGCAAGACGCGGGTGCTGATTATGTTGGCGACGACGACTTAGCGGATAAAATTTTAAAAGGTTGGTTTGAGTTTGACACCGTGGTAGCCACACCCGATATGATGGCAACTGTGGGTAAACTTGGTCGTACCTTAGGTCCAAAAGGATTAATGCCTAACCCTAAAACAGGCACGGTTACGATGGACGTTAAAAAAGCTGTAGAAGAAATTAAAGCCGGTAAGATTGAATACCGTGTGGATAAAATCGGAAACATTCACGCACCTATTGGTAAAGTATCGTTTTCAGAAGATAAACTGTTAGAAAACTTAACTGTTTTCTACGAAACCATGATGCGTATTAAACCACAAACCTCTAAAGGGGTTTACGTGAAAAACCTTGCCATCTCATCGTCGATGGGCCCTGGCGTTAAAGTTGCTGGCGACAGCATCTAACACAAGTCATAAGAGACCATCACCGTCTAAGACTTAGGTGCTTAAAAGCTTAATATCCTAACGAGACAAAACTGGATTGAATGTCATCCACTTTTGTCTTTGGGCAAAAGTGGTTTTTTATAGAAATTATACACGAAGGAGGGACATGATGTCAGAGAAAGCCATTGCAAAGAAAGCTTTTGAAGTCGAAGCACTCGCTGAAAAAATTAACGCCTCTGCGTCTGTGGTTGTCGTTGATTATCTCGGATTAACCGTGGCCGAAGTGACGGCTTTAAGACAAGAGCTTCATAACAATCAATGCGAATTCAAAGTCATCAAAAACAACATTACCCGCCGTGCCGTTCAAACGACTGGACATGAAGGTTTAGTGGACCATCTAACGGGACCTAATGCGATTGCATTCAGTACTGAAGATAGTGTCACTGCTGCAAAAGTTTTATTCAATTTTGCAAAAGAACACAAAAACCTTGAACTCAAAGCAGGCATTGTTGACGGTGTTTATGTCAGCACTGAAGGTATCCAACAAATCGCTCAGCTACCATCACGCGAAGATTTACTCACCATGATTGCGGGCGGAATTTTACAACCGATCAAGAACGTGGCGATCGGCCTCAGTTTACACATTGAAAATTTAGAAAACCAAGAAGGTTAATTAGGAGGAAAAATCATGGCATTAACAAACAAAGAAATTATTGAAGCTTTAGGCGAAAAAACGCTCTTAGAATTAAAAGAACTTGTCGATATGATGAAAGAAGAATTCGGTGTTGACCCAAGTGCGGTCGCGGTAGCGGCTCCAGGCGCAGCGGCAGCAGACGAAGGACCAACAGAAGTTTCTGTCATCTTAGTGAGCCCAGGCCAACAAAAAATTGGTGTTATCAAAGTGGTTCGTGAACTCACAGGTCTTGGCTTAAAAGAAGCGAAAGCGTTAGTTGATGGCGCACCAGCTGCAGTCAAAGAAAACATTAAACCAGAAGAAGCAGAAGAAGTTAAAGCGACCCTCGAAGAAGCGGGCGCCACTGTTGAAGTTAAATAAGTCAATGTTTACAACGCCATAAACCTGAGTGCAAACTCAGGTTTTTTGGCCTTTATTTGAAGGAGTCTTTATGCGGCATTATTTTGATTCGAAAGCAGAAGAAACGCTTGAAGATCCGATTGAACTTACCTATCAATATGCGGACATGACCTTTCACCTTTGGTCAGACAAAGGTGTTTTCTCACGTCAACATATTGATGAGGCTAGTCATTTATTGATGCAAAGCATCACACCTAAAGCAGGCGATAAGCTTCTCGATTTAGGCTGTGGCTATGGCATCATTGGGTTAGTGATGGCCCGCTATTATGGTGCGGATGTGTCATGCGTCGATGTCAATCCTAAAGCGATTGCGCTTTCGAAACGTAATTTTAAAAAATATCAGCTTGCTGCAAACATTGTCTGTGCCGATGGGCTTGAGCCTTTTGAAAACACACAGTTCGATTGGATTCTTTCAAACCCACCGATTCGCATCGGTAAAGATAAACTCTATCCATTACTCGTCTCCGCGATCGAACATTTAAGTGAAGATGGGGCCTTTGTCTTCGTCATGCATAAAAAGCATGGCGTGGCTTCAGCGGTCCGTTTTCTCTCAGACTTTGCAAGCGTTAAAGTCCTTAACAAAGCCAAGGGCTTTCGCGTCGTCGCCTGTAAAAAGCGTTGACACATTGACGCTGTTGTGTTAAAATCATAAAATGCGATAAATTGCGCTTTTTTGCATGCAATCATGTTTTTCAACCAATTAAATGGGGTGGATTATTAGTGAACTACACTACGGTACAATATGGCCGAGAACGCCAACGCAGAAACTACTCTCGCGTTAAAATGAACATCGATTTACCCAACTTGATCGAAGTTCAAACACAGTCTTTTGAATGGTTTATTGGCGAAGGACTGAAAGAGTTGTTTCGGGACATCTCACCGATTGAAAACTTTACGGGAGATTTAGAACTCTACTTTGAAGGGTATGAGTTTGATGAGCCGAAGTATACCATTGCTGAGGCGAAAGAAAAAGAACTGACGTATGCGAAACCGCTCTACGTTCACGTTCGTCTCGTAAACAATGAAACTGGTGAAATCCAAGCGCGTAAAATCTTCATGGGGGATTTCCCTTTCATGACTCCCCGAGCTTCCTTTGTTATTAACGGTTCCGAACGTGTCATCGTTTCGCAAATTGTCCGTTCTGCCGGTGTGTTTTACGCCGTGGACATTGAAAAGAAAAAGTTTAAACGTCGTTATTTAGGTCAAGTCATTCCTAACCGTGGCGCATGGTTAGAGTATGAAATGGACGCTAAAGACGCGCTTTTCGTCAAACTTGATCGTTCGAAAAAAATTCCTCTAACCACGCTTTTAAGAGCGCTTGGGATGAGCGATGATGACAGCATTGCGACTTTGTTTGCGAATAATAAATTTTTAGAAGAAACGCTTCAACGCGATCATACCCAAACACCTGAAGAGGCTATTTTGGAAGTTTATTCAAAACTCCGCCAAGGGGAAACCGCCACCATTGATGGCGCGATGAACTTCTTTACAAGTCGTCTTTTTGATGCTAAACGGTATGAACTCGCTGCTGTGGGCCGTTATAAAGTGAATAAAAAACTTGATGTCCTAGCGCATTTACGTCATAAAACGTTAGCCAGCGACATTGTTGATCCAGAAACGGGCGAAGTTTACTACGCTAAAGGACATGTGCTAACACGAGAAAACTTACGGGATTTAGCCACTAAAAGACACTGTTTAAGACAGCCGATTACCGGTGTTCTAAACGATGATTTAGAATATGCTTTCAACGCTCAAAAAGATATTTTAGATGCCAACGCTGCTTTGGCTTATTTAAGTGATGACGAAAAACTTACGATGATTAAAACGCAAAATTACATCACACCACAAGAAGCGTTAAAAGGCTATTTTAAACATCTTGGCACCACCGAAAAAGCGTTTGTAGAGAGTGAAGGAAAAATCAAACTTCAAGAACTCAAAGAAACCATCGAACAAACGTTAAGCGATCCTGCACTGATGTTGGACTTAGCCCATGTTGAAGTGGTTGACGTTTATCATGTCAACAAAAATGATGAAGAAGTCAAACTGCGTGTGATCGGGAACAATCAAAACGAAACGAAAGAACACATCGTCACCTCTGACATCATCGCCTCAATCAATTATTACCTCAATTTATTTGAGGATTTTGGTCGTCTTGATGACATTGATCACTTAGGCAACCGCCGCTTACGTTTGATTGGTGAACTTTTAAAGAACCAATTCCGTATCGGCCTGTCAAAGTTAGAGAAGAACGTTAAAGATCGTATGTCCACCAAAGACATCGATGAAGTGACACCTAAAGATCTTATCAACATTCGTCCTTTAACCTCTTCACTCAAAGAATTCTTTGGTTCTTCACAGCTCAGTCAGTTTATGAGCCAAACGAACCCACTCGATGAACTGACTCACAAACGTCGTATTTCAGCTTTAGGTCCTGGTGGTCTTACCCGTGATCGTGCTGGCTTTGAAGTACGAGACGTTCACTATTCACACTATGGTCGCATCTGTCCGATTGAAACACCGGAAGGTCAAAACATCGGTCTGATCAACTCGTTAGCGTCTTACGTTCGTGTCAATCAATTTGGCTTCATGGAAACGCCTTACATTGAAGTTGATGACCTTAAAGATAAAGACGGGAAACTTTTAGGCAAGAAAATTAGTAATCGTTCAGTGTACATGTCCGCAGACGAAGAAGAAAATTACTACATCGGACAAGCCAACATTCATCTTGATGATGAGGGCAATGTTTTAGATGACAACGTGGTGGCCCGACATATGGGCGAAACCAAAATGTATCCAAGCAAAGACTTAGAATACATCGACGTGTCCCCTAAACAGATTGTCTCGATTTCCACCGCTTGTATTCCTTTCTTAGAGCATGACGATGCGAACCGTGCCCTCATGGGTGCAAACATGCAACGTCAAGCGATTCCACTGTTAAGACCAGAAGCGCCTTTTGTTGGGACCGGGATTGAATATAAAGCCGCAAAAGATTCTGGTGCGTGCATTGTGGCACTCCACGATGGGGTCGTTGAGACCGTGGATTCAAAACACATCGTGATTAAACGTGCGGATAATAAAAAAGATCGTTATGAACTTATTAAGTTTGAACGTTCAAACCAAGGGACCTGCTTTAACCAAAAGCCACTCGTAAGACCAGGCGATACGGTCACGGCTGGTGAAATCATCACAGACGGTCCTTCAATGGACCAAGGAGAACTCGCTTTAGGTCGTAACGTCGTCGTGGCGTTTATGACATGGAATGGCTATAACTATGAAGATGCGGTCATTTTAAGTGAGCGTTTAGTAAAAGAAGACGTGTATACGTCTGTTCATATTGAAAAATACGATGTCGAGGCTCGTGACACGAAACTCGGCAAAGAAGAAATCACCCGTGAAATTCCTAACGTTGGGGAAGATGGCCGTCGTTACTTAGATGAACGAGGCATCATCATTCCTGGCGCCGAAGTTGAAGAAGGCGACATTTTAGTCGGTAAAGTGACCCCGAAAGGTCAAACGGAACCGACCCCAGAAGATCGTTTACTTCTAGCCATTTTCGGTGAAAAATCCCGCGAAGTTCGTGACACCTCACTCCGTGTGCCTCACGGCGGAGGCGGAATAGTTCAAAGCGTGAAATACTTCTCTCGTGCCAATGGCGATGAACTCCCACCTGGGGCGAATGAGGTCGTCCGTGTCTTTATTGTCCAAAAACGGAAAATTTCCGAAGGCGACAAAATGGCTGGACGTCACGGAAACAAAGGCGTTATCTCGAAAATTTTGCCCATCGAAGACATGCCTTACTTACCAGATGGCACGCCTGTTGACATCATGTTAAACCCTCTAGGCGTTCCTTCACGGATGAACATCGGGCAAGTTTTAGAAATCCATTTAGGGATGGCAGCTAAAAAACTTGGCATCCATGTTGCGACCCCAGTCTTTGACGGTGTCAGCAACCAAGACTTAGTCGAAATCATGCAAGAAGCTGGCATGAGTGCGACCGGGAAAACACCGCTTTACTCTGGACGTACAGGGGAAAAATACGACAACGACGTGTCTGTTGGTGTCATGCATATGATTAAACTAGACCACATGGTTGACGATAAGCTGCATGCGCGCAGTGTCGGACCATACACCTTAGTGACCCAACAACCGATGGGTGGTAAAGCTCAAAACGGCGGTCAGCGTTTCGGTGAAATGGAAGTGTGGGCACTTGAAGCCTACGGTGCAGCCTATGCCTTACAAGAAATGCTAACGGTTAAGAGTGATGACATCATCGGTCGTAACAAAGTCTTTAGAGCGATTGTCGACGGTAAATCGATTCCTGGGCCATCCTTGCCAGAATCGTTCCGTGTCCTTACCCGCGAACTACAGTCTTTAGGGATTTCCGTAGAACTCATTAACCGTCAAACCGGTGCCAACGAAGCCAACAAGTCGTTGGTTGAAGATTCAGATTTGGAAGACTATATTGATAAATATGGCTTTAATGCTTAGGAGTTGATTCGATGAGCCAAAAATTCTCTCATTATAAAATACGCTTAGCGTCACCAGAAGAGATTTTGTCTTGGTCATACGGTGAAGTTGAGAAACACGAAACCATCAACTACCGCACCTTAAAGCCAGAACGCAAAGGTCTTTTCTGTGAAGAAATCTTTGGGCCTACCAAAGACTTCCAGTGTGCGTGTAACAACAAATCAAAACGCTCGAGTCAATCGGGTAAAAAATGTCCCGTGTGTGGCGTTGAAATTACGGAAAGTAAAGTCCGTCGTGAGCGCATGGGTCACATTAAATTAGCCGCGCCTGTGGTGCATACATGGTACTTAAGAAATTCACCTTCACGCATTGCGACATTACTTGACATCAAAGCGAAAGATTTAGAAGAAGTGGTCTACCTAGCCTCCTACATTGTCATTGACAAAGGCGACACAGACCTTCATAACAAACAAATTCTTTCCGAAGCACGTTACACCGAAAAATACATGGAGTACGGATCACGCTTTAAAGCCTTAACCGGTGCTGAAGCGGTCAAAACCCTACTCAAAAAGATTGATTTAGAAGAAGAGTCTTATAAATTACGCAAAGAACTGCCTACCGCTTCCAAACAAAAACGTGATAAAATCATCAAACGTTTAGAAGTCGTTGAAGCGTTTAAAAACTCAGACAACAAACCTGAGTGGATGGTCATGGACATTCTGCCGGTCATCCCACCCGAACTCAGACCGATGGTTCAACTGGACGGGGGTCGTTTTGCGACCACAGACCTTAATGACTTATACCGTCGGATCTTAAACCGCAACAACCGCTTAAAGCGCCAAATGGAACAAGGCGCCCCACACCTAATTACGAAAAACGAAAAACGGATGTTACAAGAAGCCGTCGATGCGCTGATCGATAACTCTAAACGTGGCCGCAAAGTGGTCGTAGAGAAAAACCGTCCCTTAAAGTCGCTTTCCGACATGTTACGTGGGAAACAAGGGCGTTTCCGTCAAAACCTCTTAGGGAAACGCGTCGATTATTCGGGTCGTTCGGTGATCGTTGTGGGCCCTGATTTAGAAATGTACCAATGTGGCCTACCTAAAGAAATGGCACTTTCACTCTTTAAGCCGTTTGTCATTCGTGAACTGATTCAACGCTACGCCGACAAAGGCACCAACATTAAGAGTGCAAAAGCAATGATTGAGCGTCAAGACGCCAAAATTTGGGACGTCTTAGAAGACGTGATTAAAGAACACCCGGTGCTTTTAAACCGTGCACCAACCCTTCACCGTCTTGGGATTCAAGCGTTTGAACCGAAGATTGTCGAAGGAAAAGCGATTCGGTTACACCCCTTAGTTACGACCGCGTTTAACGCGGACTTTGACGGAGACCAAATGGCTGTGCACGTGCCCTTGAGTGAAGAAGCACAAGCCGAAGCGCGTGTGTTAATGTTGGCCTCAAACAACATCTTAAACCCAAAAGACGGCAAACCTGTCGTGACGCCTTCTCAGGACATGGTCTTAGGAAACTACTATTTGACCCTCGAACGTCCGAACCAAAAAGGACAAGGAAAAATCTTTAAAGACGCTAAAGAAGCCGCATTAGCTTTTGAAAACAAAGAAATCACACTTCACGCGGTGATTGCATTAAGAGCACAAGCGTTAGGGAATGCCCCTTTAACAGAAGAACAAAAACAAGGGTTCTTAGTCACGACGATGGGCAAACTCATCTTTAATGAAATTCTTCCACGAAGCTTCCCTTACTTAAATGAACCCACCACCGAAAACTTAGAAGTGAACACACCGGATCACTACTTTGTGAAACGCGGCCAAAACGTCAAAGAACTCATTGACAACAACGCCGAACTTGAAAGCCTCACCATTCAAAGGGCGGAAGCCAAGCGTTCTTACAATCCTGATCTTGAGACCATTGAGCGTCTTGAAGCACACATTAAAGCGCTCGAAGAAAAAGGCGCAAGACGCTTAGTTGAACCGTTTAAAAAGAAATTCCTCTCACAAATCATCTCCCGTGTCTTTGTCGATTTCAAAATAAATGAAACCTCGAAGATGCTCGATAAAATGAAAAATCTCGGCTTCAAATACTCAACCTACGCGGGCATCACCGTGAGTGCGTTTGACGTTAACCCTTACTCGCAAAAAGAACGTATTTTAACCCAAGCGCAACACACCGTGGACCAAATTCAAACGATGTATGAAGAAGGTCTACTCACCGACGATGAACGCTACAATTTAGTTATAGAACAATGGAACGTAGCCAAGACGAACATCGAAAACGGCTTAAAAGACGAACTGTCTGAAGACAATCACATTCATATGATGTCCGATTCAGGCGCTCGGGGGAACATCTCAAACTTCACCCAGCTTGCGGGGATGCGTGGCTTGATGTCAAACCCTTCAGGGAAAACCATCGAACTGCCCATTAAAGCCGCTTTCCGCGAAGGCTTAACGATGTCAGAGTTCTTCATCTCCACCCACGGCGCACGTAAAGGCTCAACCGATACCGCACTTAAAACCGCCGACTCAGGGTATTTAACACGCCGTTTAGTCGACGTCTCACAAGATCTCGTAATTTCGGAAAATGATTGTCATACCGAGCGCGGAATGATCGTCACCGACATCGTCGATAACGATGGTAAAATCATTGAAGGGTTGTTTGATCGTCTCGTGGGCCGTTACAGCCAACAAACGGTTGTCCACCCTGAAACAGGCGAAGTCATCTTAACGAAAGACGCCTACATTGACGAAACTTCCGCTCGTACGATAGTGAATGCTGGTGTGAGCGAAGTTAAAATACGGACCGTATTAACGTGTAACGCTAAAAACGGCTTATGTAAAAAGTGTTATGGTCAAAACCTAGCGACTGGCGAACAAGTAGAGGTTGGTGAATCCGTAGGAATCATTGCGGCCCAATCGATTGGTGAGCCCGGAACGCAGTTAACCATGCGGACCTTCCACACCGGTGGGGTTGCAGGCGCCGACATCACCCAAGGTCTCCCCCGGATTCAAGAGCTCTTTGAAGCTCGGACGCCGAAAGGGAAAGCCATTATCGCGGATGTTCATGGGACTATTGAAACCGTCGAACGCATTAACGAACGGTATAAAATCACCCTAAAAGGCGATCAAAAACCGAGTGAAGATGAACCAAAACGCTTTACTTATGAGACCAACAGTGGTGTCAGTATGCTTGTCAGTGAAGGCGATCAAGTGCTTGCGGGTGAACAACTCACCGAAGGCTCCATCGACCCTAAACACCTGCTTAAAGTCACCAACGCTGAAACGGTCCAACAATACATCTTAAAAGAAGTGCAAAAAGTTTATCGCGCCCAAGGCGTTGAAATTTCCGATAAACACATCGAAGTGATCGTCCATCAAATGATGCGTAAAATAAACATCATCGTTGAAGGCGACACCACCTTACTCCCTGGCTCACAAGTGTCGATCGGCGAATACAAAGCGGCGAACTTAGACGTTATCCGTGAACGGAAACGTCCTGCGATTGGTCGCCCAGTATTGCTTGGTATTACCCGTGCATCTTTACGCAGTGAATCGTTCTTAAGTGCGGCCTCATTCCAGGAGACCACACGCGTCCTCACCGACGCCGCCATCCGTGGTAAGATCGATGATCTGGTCGGACTCAAAGAAAACGTCATTATCGGCGGTCTCATTCCGGCAGGAACAGGCATCCTGAAACACACCGAGTTTGACTACGAAAAGCCTGAACCTGAAGACGATGACGACGACTTTACCTACGACGACGACGATGCATTTCCAAGTCTTTCAACCCCTAAATTAGACGACGCCTTAACGCCTCAAAGCGACGACGTTAGTTTCGATGATGGGGAGGAGACTGACGAGGACTTTAGCGAGTTCATCGACAGTGACTTTAGCGAAGCAACGGAAGACGACTTAGACTTTGACGACGAAGAATCGAAAAAGTAACCAACCTCACCCCAAGGAAGAAAGCGTGTCTTTCTTCCTTGGTTAAAAGGGTTGACACACCTGGCACTGTAATGTATAATGTCACTTGCGACATGACTAAACAGCAGGGTTTAAATGATTAAACCCCTGTTTTTATGAAAAAAGTGATACACAAGGAACTGTTGTATAGAAAGGAGGGTAATATGCCTACCATTAACCAATTGGTCCGTAAAGGAAGACACTCAAAAGTTAAGAAAACCAAATCGCCACATTTAGGCATCGGCTTTAACTCTTTACGTAAAGAGTACACCGACGCGCCTTCACCACAAAAGCGTGGTGTGTGCACACGTGTTGCGACGATGACGCCTAAAAAACCAAACTCTGCGTTACGTAAGTATGCGCGTGTTCGTTTAACCAACGGCATCGAAGTGACCGCCTACATTCCTGGCATTGGCCATAAATTACAAGAACACAGCGTCGTCTTAATTCGTGGCGGTCGTGTGAAAGATTTACCAGGGGTTCGTTACCACGTTGTACGTGGAACACTCGACACGACTGGCGTGGCGAACCGCAAACAAGGCCGTTCAAAATACGGCGCGAAAAAAGAGGCGTAAACGCCACATTAAGAACCATGATTGAAAGGAGGAGCGATTATGCCTCGTAAAGGACATATTGCCAAAAGAGACGTATTACCCGATCCGATTTACGATTCAAAGTTGGTGACAAAACTCATCAACAGCATCATGATTGATGGTAAAAAAGGAACGGCACAAACGATTTTATACAACGCCTTTAATCGCGTTGAAACGATTACCAATAAACCCCCACTACAAGTTTTTGAAGAAGCGTTAAATAATATTATGCCAACCTACGAAGTCAGAGCACGCCGGATTGGTGGTCAAAACTATCAAGTGCCTGTGGAAGTACGTAACGAACGCCGTTACACGCTTGGCTTACGTTGGTTAACTTTGTATGCACGCTTACGGAATGAAAGAACCATGGAAGAGCGTTTAGCGAAAGAAATTGTCGACGCTGCCAATGGCGTGGGCGCAAGCGTGAAAAAACGTGAAGACATGCATCGTATGGCAGACGCTAACAAAGCATTTGCACATTATCGCTGGTAAGAAAGGAGTACATGATGGCACGTCAATTTAGCCTTAACAAAACAAGAAACATCGGCATCATGGCTCACATCGACGCCGGTAAAACCACCACGACAGAACGGATTTTATTCCATACCGGTAAAATTCATAAGATTGGTGAAACTCACGATGGTGCCAGTCAAATGGACTGGATGGCGCAAGAGCAAGAACGCGGCATCACCATCACCTCAGCGGCAACCACCGCTTTCTGGCGTGAACACCGCGTCAACATCATCGACACCCCAGGACACGTCGACTTCACCGTTGAAGTGTCACGATCCCTTCGGGTCTTAGACGGTGCTGTCGCCGTATTAGATGCGCAAGCAGGGGTTGAACCACAAACGGAAACCGTCTGGCGTCAAGCCACGGAATACCGTGTGCCACGCGTCGTCTTCGTCAACAAGATGGATAAAATTGGGGCGGACTTTGACTATTCTATTGGCACCATTAAAGATCGCTTAGGCGTGAACGCCGCAGCGATTCAATGGCCCATCGGTGCTGAAAATGCCTTCAACGGCATCATTGATTTAGTCACGATGAAAGCGCACTATTACGATGGTGAAGCCTCAGAGATGCCAGAAACCAAAGACATTCCTGAAGACTTAAAAGACATCGCAGAAGCGAAACGTACCGAATTGATTGAAGCGATAGCGGATTTCGATGAAGAACTCATGATGCTTTATCTTGAAGGGGAAGCCATTAGTGAAGAATTACTGAAAAAAGTGATTCGTCAAGCGACGCTCAGCGTCACCTTCTTCCCAGTCATTTGTGGCTCTGCGTTTAAAAATAAAGGGGTCAAACTGATGATTGACGCCGTGATTGATTACCTGCCGGCACCGACCGATGTCGCGGCCGTCAAAGGGGTCTTAAAAAGCGGTGAAGAAGTCAAAATTGAAGCGTCTGACGAAGCGAAATTTGCGGCTTTAGCCTTCAAAGTCATGACCGATCCATTTGTGGGTCGTTTGACCTTCTTCCGTGTCTATTCAGGCGTCTTAAATAAAGGGTCATACATCATCAACACCACCAAAGGGAACAAAGAGCGGATTGGTCGTATCTTACAGATGCACGCCAATCACCGTGAAGAGATCGATCAAGTGCACGCCGGCGACATTGCGGCTGCGGTTGGCCTTAAAAACACCACCACTGGGGACACCTTAGCGGCGGAAAAATACGATCTCATCTTAGAAAAAATGAACTTCCCTGAACCTGTTATCTCAGTCGCCATTGAACCTAAATCACGCGGCGATCAAGACAAAATGGGCACGGCCTTACAAAAACTGGCGGAAGAAGATCCAACGTTCCGTACATACACCGACGAAGAAACAGGCCAAACCATCATTGCTGGGATGGGCGAATTACACTTAGACATCATTGTTGACCGCATGAAACGTGAATTCAAAGTCGAAGCCAATGTAGGCGCACCTCAAGTATCGTATCGTGAAACGTTCACTCAAATGGCTGAAATCGAAGGTAAATTCGTGCGCCAATCTGGGGGACGTGGACAATATGGACACGTCTGGATTAAGTTTGAACCGAACCCCACTAAAGGGTACGAGTTTGTCGACAGTGTCGTGGGTGGCGTCGTCCCCCGCGAATACATTCCAGTCGTCGATAAAGGCTTACAAGAAGCGCTTGAAACCGGTGTTATAGCAGGTTATCCGATGATTGACATCAAAGCGACCCTCTTCGATGGGTCTTACCATGATGTTGACTCGAGTGAAATTGCTTTTAAAGTTGCGGCAAGCTTAGCTTTACGTAACGCGAAAGAAAAATGTTCAGCCATTCTCTTAGAACCGATCATGGCTGTCGACGCCATTACCCCAGACGATTACATGGGGAACGTCATTGGTGATCTCACCAGCCGCCGTGGCCGGATTGAATCACAAGCTCAACGTGGGAACGCCCAACAAATTAAGGCGAAAGTCCCACTCTCGGAAATGTTTGGTTATGCGACAAGCTTGCGCTCGAACACGCAAGGTCGTGGGAACTACACCATGCAGTTTTCGCACTATGAACCAGCCCCTAAATCGATCTCGGAAGAAATCATTAAAAAGCGTAACGGCTAAAGGGTTAAAACTTGCATTATAGATGATAATGCGATAAAATTATAACGATTTAAACAAGGAGGATTTATCCAAATGGGAAAAGAAAAATTTTTACGGGATAAGATCCACGTCAACGTCGGCACTATCGGTCACGTTGACCACGGGAAAACTACCCTCACTGCGGCGATTGCGACCGTTTTATCAAAACGTGGCATCGGCGGAACCAAAGCATCAAACTATGACCAAATCGACAACGCTCCTGAAGAAAGAGAGCGCGGTATTACCATCAACACCGCACACATTGAGTATGCGACTGACGCACGTCACTACGCACACGTAGACTGCCCAGGCCACGCCGACTATGTTAAAAACATGATCACCGGTGCGGCACAAATGGATGGCGCCATCTTAGTTGTTTCTGCGGCTGATGGACCAATGCCACAAACACGTGAGCACATCCTTTTATCACGCCAAGTAGGCGTACCTAAACTCGTTGTCTTCATGAACAAAGTAGACATGGTTGATGATGAAGAGCTTTTAGAGCTCGTTGAAATGGAAATTCGTGAACTCTTAAGTGAGTACGACTTCCCAGGCGACGACATCCCTGTCATTCGCGGTTCTGCGCTTAAAGCGTTAGAAGGCGATGCGGCGTATGAAGAAAACATCGTTGAACTCATGGCAGCCGTCGATGAATACATCGATGACCCTGTCCGTGAAACCGACAAACCATTCCTCATGCCTGTTGAGGACGTATTCTCAATCACAGGTCGTGGAACCGTTGCCACTGGTCGTGTCGACCGTGGTACGGTTAAAGTCCAAGACGAAGTTGAAATCGTTGGGATTAGAGCGACTCGTAAAACAGTGGTTACCGGTGTTGAAATGTTCCGTAAACTCTTAGACAGAGCGGAAGCGGGCGACAACATTGGCGCACTCCTTCGTGGTGTGACCCGTGATGACATCCAACGTGGACAAGTTATCGCAAAACCAGGCACCATCAACCCTAAAACTAAATTTCGTGGCGAAGTATACGTTTTAAGCAAAGAAGAGGGTGGTCGTCATACCGCATTCTTCTCAAACTACCGTCCACAATTCTATTTCCGTACCACTGACGTCACTGGCGTTATTGAGTTACCGGAAGGTGTGGAAATGGTTATGCCAGGCGACAACGTTGAAATGATCGTTGAACTCATTCACCCAATCGCCTTAGAACAAGGAACCAAATTCTCAATCCGTGAAGGTGGTCGTACCGTAGGTGCGGGCGTCGTCGCAGAAGTTTTAAGCTAATCATGTCATTAAGGGAGTCGAAAGACTCCCTTTTTTAATCTAGATAAGGTGCATTTTTTGTTCAAAAGCGGTATAATATAACGCGAGGTGATGTTGTGTTTATTGACACGCATATTCACTGGAATAATCCCCAGTTAATGAAAGATCTGCCGCGTTTAATAGAACGCGCTTTTGACGTGGGCGTGAAAACGTTTATGGTCATCGGCTTTGATCATCAAACCAATCAAGACGCAATTAAACTGGCGGAAGACTACCCGTTTGTTTTCGCGGCTGTGGGCTATCACCCCACCATCGCACATACATTAAAAGAAGAAGACTATGATACCCTTGAACGGTATTTAAAGCATCCAAAAGTAAAAGCGGTTGGTGAGTTCGGTATTGATTTATACTGGGAAAAAGACACGTTAGATGCGCAAATACTCTCCATGAAACGACAGATTGAACTGGCTCAAACCCATCAGCTTCCCATTGTCATTCACATGCGCGAAGGGACGCAAGTAACTTACGAAACACTCAAACCTTACGCACCCTTACGTGGTGTGATGCATTGTTACAGTGGGTCCCATGACATGATGACGAAGTTTTTAGACCTCGGCCTGCATATTGGCTTAGGAGGCCCGGTAACCTTTAAAAACGCGAAAGTGCCCAAGTTGGTGGCTAAAGATGTCCCAATGGAACGCTTGTTGCTTGAAACCGATGCGCCTTATTTAGCGCCTCATCCGCATCGTGGTAAAACCAACGGGGCCCATTTTATTCCTTTAATTGCTGAGTGTATTGCAGAGATTAAAGACGTCTCGATTGAGACGATTCAAACTAAAACGACGCACAACGCACGCACACTATTCTCTTTAGAGGAGGGAGTTTAATGCGTAAAGGGATTTTGATTATCCTAACCTTTTTGATGGTATTCGCACTCAGTGCGTGTGCGGTCATTGAAGACATTCGTGAACAGTCCAGCCCACCTCAACGCAACATCGATGTGAGCGTCTTTACCGAAAGTGAACTGATTGCGATTATTGAAGAGCTCACACCCGAAGCGTTTCAACGAGTTGAGTTTGATTTAGCTTCTTTCCAAGAAGCTTTAGAAGCGATGGTCGATCAAGTTGGCCAAAGTGTGGTCGGTATTCAAACTCAGGGCAACGTGCTCGCGATGGGGGGGACCGCCTCAGGTGTCATTTATGCACGTGAGGGCAATCATTACTATGTGATCACCAATGAACACGTGGTCAACCGCGCCTCCAGTGTGGAAATTGTCTATGAGCGAAACGGCTTACTGTTTACCATCCCAGCCCGTCAAACAGAAATTCTCGGGGCCGATGCGACCACCGACATTGCGGTGATTCGTTTTGAATCCGATCAAAATTTCCCAGTGGCGCCGTTTGCGGATAGTTACCAAACGCGTGTCGGTCAGTTTGTCTTTGCGATTGGCAACCCGCTGGGCTTTTCTTACTTTGGCACGCTCACCATGGGTGTCGTCAGTGGGACCGCTCGGTTTGTTCCCAACAGTCCGCTAGAAGTCCCCTTTATTCAACACGATGCCTCGATCAGCCCCGGCAATAGTGGGGGTGCGCTGTTTAACATTAACGGTGAAGTTATCGGCATCAATAATATGAAAATTGTCAACAACGTCGCGACCAACATTGGGTTTGCGGTCCCTTCAAACACCGCCCTTAGAATCGCGCGTGATCTGATTGAACACGGTGAAGTCATCAGACCCTTCTTAGGGGTTACTTCAAATCCTCAAGTGAGTGAATGTGGACAAGCGTTTGGCGTCTGTGTGACCGTGCAAAACGGCGGCGCTGCGCAAGCCGCAGGACTCCGTAATGGCGATGTCATTGTCGGGTATAAACTCCAAGAATGGGATGAGTTCATCCCCATCTTAAACTTTAACGATTTGCGTGAAGCCATCCTCAATTCATCGGTGGGTGATGAAGTGGCTTTAGAATACATTCGCAACAATGAACGACGCACCACAAGCTATGTCGCATTACGCGTACATCCAGACGATCAATAAGGAGGATCTTATGAAACAAGTGATTATGAAACGCCGTTCCATCCGTTCATTCCAAAAGAAGGAACTGACGCTTGAAGATCAAGCTAGCATCAAAAAACTGCTTAAGCAGTATGAACAAGTCAAAGGCCCCTTTGGTAACACCATTCGCTTATATTTACTGAACTTAAATGAAGAAAAAGGGCCTGAATCAAAAATTGTCGGTATGTATGGCTATATCAAAAACGCGCCAGCTTTTATTGCAGGATCCACGAAAAACAGCTTTGAAGGTCTGGTCGATTATGGCTATATTTTCCAAGCGGTGCTTTTAGAACTCTCTAAACGTGGGTTTGGCAATGTGTGGCTTGGAGGTGACTTCCAGCGCAGCGATTTAAAAGGCTTTGCGCGTAAAGGCGACGTGGTCCCTTCTGTGTCCCCTGTGGGGTATCCTGCTAAAGTATCATGGCGTGAGAAATTTTTACGTAACCGTCAAGAAGCCCACACCAGAGAAACGTTCTCATCAAGGTTCTTTAACGGCAACCTAGGCACCCCGATTCGTGACGATCAAGCGCAAAAACATCCGTTTTATGATTATTTAGAGCTGGTACGCTTAGCGCCTTCAGCGCTAAACAAGCAACCATGGCGGGTGATCGTGGATGGCCAAAAATGTCATTTCTATTTACAAAGAACCCCCGGATTTAAACATCAAGACATCGATGTTGAAATGTTGAACATGGGCGTGGCGATGCACCATTTTGAGATTGGTTTAAACGACGATAAGCGTCGCTTTAGTGTGCTTCGTTTAGACGACGCACCCAAACATAAATCATTAGACTATGTGGTGACTTACGAGATCGACGCATAAACATAAGGAGTGTTTTTTATGGCTTTAACTGCCGGTATTGTTGGCTTGCCGAATGTGGGGAAGTCAACGCTTTTTAACGCCATCACGAAAGCGGGTGCGTTGGCTGCAAATTATCCGTTTGCGACCATCGAACCTAACGTGGGCACCGTGCTTGTTCCCGATGGGCGGTTGGAAGCCATTGCTTCTAGAGTGAACCCTCGTTCGGTGGTGCCAACCACCTTTGAATTCACTGACATTGCAGGCCTTGTCAAAGGCGCGCATGAAGGTGAGGGTCTTGGCAATCAGTTTCTTTCACATATTCGGGCGGTCGATGCGATCATGCATGTGGTCCGTTGTTTTGAAGACAGTAATGTGACGCACGTGGATGGGTCTATCGATCCTATCCGTGACATTGAAACCATCAACTTAGAACTGATTTTTGCGGATTTAGATACGGTTTTAAAGCGCTTGCCTAAAATCGAAAAGAAAGCGCATTTAAAAGTGGACGATACGATTAATGAAGAATATCGTTTGTTGACAATGATTCACAAAACGTTGTTGGATGATCAACCCATCCGCTCTTTAAAACTTTCAGGTGACGAAGAAAAAGTGATTCGCAGCTATGGTTTTTTGACGTTAAAACCAATGCTTTATGTGTGTAACATTAGTGAAGACGATTGGCTCAATGGGTCACTCTCAGAGCACGCAGAAAAAGTCTTCGCGTATGCTTTAGAACAAAACGCTCAAGCGATGACCATCAGCGCAAAGATTGAAAGTGAGCTTTCAACACTTGAAGACGAAGACCGTCAAGAAATGCTTGAATCGATGGGTGTGACGCAGTCAGGACTTGATACCTTGATTCAAAATGCCTATACGATGCTCCATTTAAAAACGTTTTTTACCGCTGGCGAAAAAGAAGTGCGTGCTTGGACGTTTCAAGCAGGCATGAAAGCCCCCCAATGTGCCGGTGTGATTCATAGTGATTTTGAGCGTGGTTTCATTCGTGCGGAAACCATCGCTTACGACGACTTTATTGAAGCGGGCACCTTACAAGCTTCGAAGGAGCGTGGAAAAATGCGTTCAGAAGGGAAACAGTACGTGGTGCAAGATGGCGACATCCTCTTGTTCCGCTTTAACGTTTAACCATGTTAGCCTACATTCAACTTGCTGTGGGGCTGTTTGTCAGTAGTTTTTATCTCGCATTTGTCTATCGTTATATGCGCCAACGAGTGGCGTTGCAAGCGAAGATTCTATCCACCAAACGTGGTGGGCTCTTTGAGTTTTATAAACCTGTTTTGGCGATACTACTGATCAGTGGGTCGCTTGATTTATATGGCATAAGTCCGTTTGAAACAACCAACCTTTATGGGCTTATTTTACAGTTTACGATCAGTTTCCTTGCGAACAGTATTTTTATCTCAGTCCTCTTATTTATTTTGATTTGGTTAGGACTGACGTTGGTGATGAAATTAAAGCAAATTGACGATAAAGCGACCCTTGATTGGTGGATTCATCGACTGATTCTTGCGATGTTTATCGCGGGTTTTATCCTCGCCTTTCTCTTCACGTTTTGGCAATATCAATAAAAGGGCTTCGGCCCTTTTTCGTCCTTTAAGGAGGCAACGTTATGAACAGTACCATCATCAGCGTCGGCAATGAACTGCTTATGGGTAAAACGCTCAACACTAATTTAACTTATATTGCCAAAGAATTACGTAAAATGGGCATTGCGGTGGCTAAAGCTTACACCATCCAAGATCATGAATCCGCCATTCGTGCGGCTTTAAAACACGCCGACGATCCGATTATCATTTTAACTGGGGGCCTAGGTCCAACGCCAGACGATATGACCAAAGAGGTGGTCTGTGCGTATTTAGGCTTAGAGATGACCCTTCACGAAGAATCGCTTCATGCGATTGAACAAATGTTTTTAAAGTACGGTAAAATCATGCCTGAATCCAATCGCAAACAAGCGCTCTTTCCAACAGAAGCGGACATTTTAGAAAACCCGATGGGTACCGCGCCTGGAATGTTGATTAAAAAAGGCGATCAGACCTTTATTTTATTGCCTGGACCGCCCAATGAGATGCGACCAATGTTTGATTTAGTAAAACCTTTATTACTCAATCAACGCGACCAGGTTATTTTACAAGAGGGCTTTTTAGTGGCCGGCATTGGCGAATCTGAGATGGAAGATAAACTCGATGATTTTGCTTTGCTACATCCAATGGTTAGAATCGCGCCTTATGCTGGGGTAGGAGAAATCCAGTATATTTTCTCAAGCACCGATGAAAGTGCGCTTAAAACCGCCTTAGAAGCATTTAAGCAGCGTTTTAGACGATACATCATGGGTCCTTACACCCAAACCTTTGAAGAAATTTTAGTGCATGAGCTGACGCAGCGACAAGAGACCATTTCAGCTATAGAATCTTGTACAACAGGCCTCTTTAGTGGGCGTTTGGGCAATGTGTCTGGCGTTTCAGAAGTGTTTAAAGAAAGCTATGTGCTCTACGATAATGACGTTAAAACACGCCTCTTAGACCTTCATCCTAGTGTCATTCAGTCGTTTGGCGTGGTGTCTAAAGAAGCCGTATCAGCGATGGCTGAAGGCTTAGCTAAAAAAACACAGGCCGATATCACCTTAGCCATCTCAGGCATTGCTGGTCCCAGTGGAGGCACCTCAGAACAACCGGTGGGGACCGTGGCGTTTGGCATTCATTATGAAGGCAAAACCCATACATTTGAACGGTTTTTCCCGGGCGATCGTCAGACGATTCGTCACCGCTCGGTGGCGTATGCGCTGTATCTTCTCATCTGTCAGGTGAAACGTCATGGGTGTTAACATCACCAAAACGACTTTAGGCAACATTCCCATTTTAATGTATGAAGGAAAACACGCTCAAAGGTGCGTGTTTTTACAACACGGCATTTATGGCAATAAAGAAAAAGTGATGCAGCTGATGGGCGTCACCATCGCCCAGCTTGGTTACGTGGTTGTTGCGATCGATACGGTGGGGCACGGCGAGCGAGGCGAACAGCCTTTTGTGGATGGGTCAACCCCTCAAGGAGAACTGCGCATGTTTGATCTCATCGAACCCACCGCAGAAGATATTTTAGCGGTGTATGATGTGCATTTAAAATCACGCTTTGACTCGTTTGACTATATAGGCATTTCATTGGGCGGATTGGTAGGCTATCACCTTGCGAGTCAAACGGATCGTCTAAAACGACTTCATAGTTTGATGAGTACGCCAAATTATGAAGCGTTTTATGAACACATCAGTCCAGCGATTGAAACGCGTTACCAAACGTTGATTGAGCAAGGGAAAAAGAAAGTTCAAACGATCAATCCTAGTCTTCACCCTGAAAAGCTTAACTTTGAAAGACTCTATGTCTATCATGGCGTAAACGACCAAGAAATCCCACTATCTGCGACCACCGATTGGTTAAAGGAAACGGCGATTGAAAAGGCTTGCGTGATGACTTTTGAGACGGGACATAAAATCAATAAAGCGATGTTTGAAGCGCTAAAAAAACACCTTACCATCCCCGAAGGTTAATGGTTTACAAGCAAACATCGGTGTGCTATAATAATGCGCGTGCTCAAAAAGCACAATCCTTGCGGCGCAAGCCGCCAACAGACCAGAAGGAGGAAAATACATGACTAAATATGAAATCATGTACATCATTCGTCCAACCGTTGAAGAAGCGGCTCGTAAGACACTCATTGAGAACTTACACAGCATCTTCCCTGCGCACCAATCATCGGTTGTTAAAGTTAACGAATGGGGTACACGTGAATTGGCGTATGAAATCGATCATCACACCAAAGGCTATTACGTTGTCTTAGAAGTTGAAGCCACCGAAGAAGCGCGTGCTGAGTTTGATCGTATCATCCGTTTAAATGAAGATGTCATTCGCTATCTTATCATTAAAGACGTACGTTAATTAAGGAGTGCTTCTATGTTAAACCGTGTCGTACTTGTCGGGCGTTTAACGCACGACCCAGAATTGAAGCGGACTCAATCGGATATTCCTGTGGTGAATTTTCAAGTGGCCATTAACCGGCCGTATTCACGTTCAGATGCCGACCAACAAACCGATTTTATTCGTGTGGTCGCATGGCGCCGACAAGCAGAAACCTTAGCGCAATACGTTCGCAAAGGGGCCTTGATTGGCATCGATGGTCGTCTTCAAAGCAACACCTTTGAAGATCAAACCGGACAACGTCGCACAACCCTTGAAGTCCTTGCGGATTCCATTCAATTTTTAGAACCTAAAAACCAAGATAGCCCTGCAGGAGGGTACGACGCTTCGCGTCAAAACCCAAGTTCATCGAGTCGCTATACGAATGAGTCGAACGATTATCAAAACAATCGATACCAACGTTCGAACCAAAACACACAAGCGCCGCCCCTCGACATCGAGGACGATGACTTACCATTCTAATTAAAGGAGAGAGACTATGGCTCGCGGAAACTTTCGTAAACGTCGTAAAAAAGTATGCTTTTTTACCGAAAATAAAATTAGCTACATCGACTATAAAGACGTCGAATTATTAAAACGTTTCATTTCTGATCGCGGAAAAATCTTACCTAAACGTGTCACTGGCACCAAAGCCGGTTACCAAAAAGAATTATCGGTAGCGATTAAACGTGCTCGTCACATGGCTTTATTACCATTCGTTAAAGAGTAATGTAAAAGGCTCACGTCCAAGACGTGAGCCTTATTTTTTTACTCTTCAACCAGTCGGCCAATACGAGGCATGCGGCTTAAAATTTGTTCCCCATGGGGTGACCCCATGATTTCTTGGGTTAAATCTTGGCCCGCTTGATGTTGACCTTGGTGCAAACCGTTAGGCCAACGTGGAGAACCGGTCACATCGTAGACAAACCCATCGACGGCGACGTACGCGTCACGGCCGTCACGGCCATCAAACTCAGCCAGTTCGGACAGTGTAAAGGTTGCAAGCTCTTCATCAGGTACCTGTTCCACGGGAGTCTCAACGTCCGTAGAGCCACAGGCTGCAAGCACCAAAGCTGGGGTTAGTACTAAAAACAATAAGATGATTTTTTTCACACATGACACCTCCTTGCGATTAGGATAGCAATACGAACTATGTTTGTCACGTAGGATGCTTTAAAGATTAAAAAAGCCCTTGATGGGCTTTTAAAGGGGTCGGATGTGTTTGATCCAATAGACAAACGGCGTGTCGAGCGCGGCGACTAACACTTTGATGAAATAGGTTGTCAAGCCGATTTCAAAGACAATGGCCAAGGGAAAAACCCCTAAGAATGCGATCGGCACAAAAATGAGTGTGTCGAGTGCTTGTGACATTAAGGTCGATAAAATGTTACGTGCGTATAATTTTTTGCCGTCGCCTTGTTTGGTTTTAAGGTAGTTAAAGATGTAAACATCAAATAACTGCGCAACCGCATACGCGGTCAAACTGCCTAACGCAATTCTTGGTAACAACCCAAAAATGGTAAGTAAAGCGTCTTGTGCAAAATCGTCTGTGCCTGGTTGAAATAAGAGCACGAGCTGCATAATAACGACCGTCGCAATTAACGAGAAGATCCCTAAATATACCGCTTTCTTAGCCTCTTTCAAGCCGTATTTTTCACCGAGGCTATCGGTGACTAAAAACAGTGTGCCGTACATGATGTTGCCAAGTGTCGCGGTTAAACCGAACAACTCAATCGTTTTGGTCACTTGAATGTTGGCTAAAATAGTCCCTAGACCAATCCACACCAACAGCCCTGTTTTACCAAAGAGTTTGTAGGCCAACGTCACGGCCAAAAAATTCGCTAGCGCAAACGCTAGCCAGAGAAATTCATTCATCGTTGCCTCCTAGTTTTGATTTCGCAGGATGGTTTCGAACTGCGTGATACTGAGGTATTTTAGTGTTTTTTGAAACACTTGTCAAGAAATGATGTCTAGCGTGACAAAACCATACGTTATGCTATAATATTAAGGATTAGATAAGAAGAGGTGACTTTATGCCAAAGCGTTACCGTGTGATCGTTTTAGTGTTGACGCTTGGACTCAGTGGTGTGAGTGTGTTTAGTTTGACACAACCCACCATTTTCATCGCGAGCCTCGCGGCGTTAGGAGTAACGCTTTTTTTTGCGGTGCTCATGACGTTTTCACATCGTGAAAGCCGTGTCATGTTAAGTCGTTACGAACGACGACTTCAAACCAAAACGAAAGCCTTGAAAGATAAAGACGACGTAGCGACGAAATTGACTCAACATCATCCAGTAGGGATTTTATTGTTAAGTGAAGGGCACGTCATTGCTTGGGCTAACCAAGCCGCAAAAGACGCCTATGCGAACCCGTTAGAGGGGCGTTCTCTTGAGATGATTGATAAAGAGCTGTTGGAAATGATTGAGCATCCGAACCCTTTAAAAACACCGCTTATCAAAGTCTATGGTCAGCACTATGAAGTGCGTTATCAACCGACGATGAATGCGGTCTATTTAACGCATGTGAGTGAACGTGAGCAGTTTAAAAAACGTGTTTACAATGCGATGAGCGTTGTAGGCTTACTGCATTTAGATAATTTAGACGATGCCTTCTCAGTTTTAGACATGCAAGAGCGTAGTGCTTTGCAAGGTGTGTACTTAGGAGCACTTGATGATTGGGCGGAAGCGCATCAACTTTATTTAGTGCCCATCACGAGCTCTAAATTAGCGTTCTTTGCGGTACGCGAACAACTCGACACTTTATTGGCGGATGAATTTAGTGTCATTAAAACGGTGACCGATCTTTCTCGTGAACACGATATGATGATCACCTTAAGTGGTGGGATTGCTTGTGCGACTTTGTCGCCTTTAGAACTGGGCGAATCGGCTGAAAATGCGCTTGATCTTGCGCTTTCACGTGGGGGAGATCAAGTGGTGGTGAACGTTGAGGGTGAAGCCCTTAGAATGTTTGGTGGCAACGCCAACACCCAAGAAAAACGCACACGGATTTCAAGTCGGTTAAACGCGCAAAAACTCAATCATTGGTTTAGTCAAACCAACGTGGTTTATATAACACCGCATAAATTCCCAGACACAGACGCGCTTGGCGGCGCCATTGGCTTATTAAAAATGGCTTTGGCTGCAAAGAAAGAAGCGTACATCATCATCGATGTGGATGCGGTCGATAAAAGTGTGCGTAAAATCATTACCCAAATAGAGTATGAGTATGTGACACTGCTCGATAACTTTATCGCTCCAGAAGAGGCGTTAGAGCAAATTCAAAGTGAAGATTTACTCTTGTTAGTTGATCACCATTCGTATGGTCAAATGATTGAACCGGATCTTTTAAATCAAGTTGAGCATGTCGGCATCATCGATCACCACCGTAAGTTATCCGATGCGTTAACTGAGACGGTGATTCAATACATTGAGCCTTACGCGTCTTCGTCGACCGAATTGATTGTTGAAATGATCAATGTCTTTCCCTTAGATGTGACCCTTAATCCCTTTGAAGCAACGGTCCTTTTGAGTGGGATTATTGTCGATACGAACAACTTTATGTACCGTACCGGCTCAAGAACGTATGAAGCCGCAGCGACCCTTAGAAAGTTTGGCGCGGATTCGTTTAAAGTTAAAAATATTCTTCGAGAACCGCTCGCTGAGATTCAACTCAAATCACGTTTATTGGCGCACGCGGAAGTCGTGAAAAAAAGATTTTCACTCGTGGTCATCCCCGAGGACGTAGCGTTAGATCGAACGTTGCTCGCTAAAATGGCGGATACGCTTTTAACCATTGACAACACGGTCGCAGGGTTTGCGATCGGTCAGTTAAGTAAAGATGAAGTAGGCATCAGTGCGCGCAGTTTAGACGATTTTAATGTGCAAGTGTTGATGGAGAAATTTGGTGGTGGCGGTCATTTAAACAACGCCGCAGCTCAAGTCAATAAAAAAATAGACACCGTGAAAAGCGAACTAATTGAGCTTTTAGAACAGGCGTCGATGGAGGAAAAACCGATGAAAGTCATATTACTTAAAGATTTAAAGAATAAAGGCAAAAAAGACGAGGTCATTGAGGTCCCTGCAGGGTATGGTAACTATCTTCTAACCAGTAAACAAGCGATTGAAGCGACCAGTGAAAACCTTTCAGTGATTGAAAGTCAAAAGCAAAAACAAAAAGAAGAAGCGCACGCAGAACTTGAAGCGATGCAAGCGCTCAAAGAACGTCTTGATTACCGAGCAGTGAAACTGTTTATGAAGATGGGGAAAAATGGCAAGCTCTTCGGTAAAATCACCAGCAAACAAATGGCGGATGCGCTCAAAGAGCAACACGACATCACCGTTGATAAACGTAAAATAAACAGCGACCAGAAAATTGACGCGTTAGGGACTTACACCATTGAAGTGAAGTTACATAAAGATGTGAGCGCACAATTTGAACTGCTCGTGCTTGAGGAACAATGATGGACAACCGTCAAATCCCCCATTCACTCGAAGCCGAACAAGCGGTCATCTCGTCGATCTTTTTAGATGGCCAAACGCTTAAAGTCATCGCCGATCGTCTCACAGTCGATGATTTTTACAACGCCCGTCATAAACTGATCTTTGCGGGCATTTTGCGTCTTTATGAACAAGACATTAACATCGACTATTTCACCCTCATCGATCATTTAAGAACCCGCGATGAACTGTTGGATGCGGGGGATGAACCGTATCTCGATGAACTCATCGATGCGATGCCTTCCGCCGCGAACTTAGAATATTACATCAACATCGTCAAAGACAAGGCGATTGTTCGTAAGATGATTCAAGTAACCCAAAAGATTGCGGAACAAGGGTATAAAGCGGAAAACATGAGTGAATACATCGATGAGGCGGAAAAGGATGTCTTCCAAGTCGCCTCAGCTCGACGCACATCGGGCTTTATTCCCATCAAAGAAGCGACGGAAGCCGTCATCGAAAAGACGGAGGAAGCAAAGAAAAAAGAAGGCTCATTAACAGGCCTATCCATGGGCTTTCCCGAGCTTGATCGGTTTACCTTAGGCTTACAAAAAGAAGAACTTTATATTGTTGCGGCAAGACCCTCCATGGGGAAAAGCGCCTTCGCTTTAAACATCGCGATGAACGTCGCTTCGAACATGGAACGGCCTCACGTGGCGGTGTTCTCTTTAGAGATGGGTGTGGAACAATTGGTCGGGCGGATTTTAGCCGCCGAATCACGTGTGAACTCATACCACATTCAACAAGGAAAACTCTCCAGTGCAGACTGGGAACAGCTTTCTCTCGCGAAATCACGAATGGATCGATTCAACATTGTCTTTGATGATTCTGGCACGGTGAGAGTCACCGACTTAAGGCAAAAATGTCGTAAACTTAAACAAGAGAACCGCTTAGATTTAGTCATCATTGACTACTTGCAGCTGCTCTCAGGGACCGATCGTTCTCGCAATCAAAATCGTGTGACCGAAGTGTCTGAAATTTCACGTATTTTAAAAGAGATGGCAAGAGAGCTTAAGATTCCTGTGATCGCCTTATCACAGCTGTCAAGAAACGTCGAGACCCGGACTGAAAAACGTCCAATCATGGCGGATTTAAGAGAATCTGGTTCGATTGAACAAGACGCCGATGTGATCGTGTTTTTATACCGTGAAGAATATTATAATAAAACCGATGATAACAAGAACCAAATTGAAATCATCATTGCGAAAAACCGTTCAGGGGCCATCACTTCTGAACCGATTAAGATGTTGTTCCAAAAAGAATACAGTTTATTTCGCCCCACCATTCCTTATGCGCCGCGTCAACAGACGACGGCTGACCTACCGGATGCGTGAGGGTAAAAGTGCGCTTAGCGTACTTTTTCTTTGAATAGGAGACGCCATGCAAGTCATTAAAAAAATGGATCTTACCACCGGGCCAATCTTACCCAGCATCATCAAAGTCGCGGTCCCTACACTCATGCTTAGTTTGATTCAAATGACCTATAATTTAGCCGATCTTTTCTGGGTGGGCCGCGTCGATCAAATTGGCCTTGATCCGATCGAAGCGATTGCGGCGGTTGGAACGGTAGGGTTTTTCCCATGGTTTGGCTTTGGGATGATTATGATTGTGCGTATTGGAACGTCTGTGCGGGTTGCTCAGGCGGCGGGTCGAAACGATCAAGATCGCATTCAATCACTGGTCAATAATGGTCTTGTGGCCATGTTTATTTTAAGCTTACTGTATATGTCCTATGGCTTTTTCTTTGCGTCTCATTATGTCTCACTTTTTCGACTTGAGAATGCGAATGTCATCGCTTATGCGGAAAGCTATCTACGTATTCTCTCAGGGTTTGGGTTTGCTTTTTTCTTAGTTAACTTCTTTAATGGGGTGTATGAAGGCTTAGGCAAAACGCTGAACTCTTTTTACATTAACGGCATTGGCTTTTTAATTAATTTGATCTTAGATCCTATTTTTATTTTAACGTTTGGTCTGGGGGTGAGGGGGGCCGCGATGGCGACCGTCATTGCGCAAAGCACGATGTTAGTGATCTATCTCGTGATTTACCTTTCGCCTAAACAACCTGCGAAATTAAGAGTGTTCGCTGAGCGGTCGCTTAACACCATCAAAGACATTTTTCGTGTCGGTTTTCCTGCGGGTCTTCAAAGTATGGTCATGACGAGCATTGCGATTGTCGTGGGGGTGTTGGTTGCTAGGTATGGTGAACGAGCGATTTCGATCAGTCGCATCGGCAGTCAAATTGAAGCTTTAAGCTGGATGATTGCGAGTGGCTTTCAAGTGGCCTTGGCCGCGTTTGTCGGTCAAAATTATGGCGCTTATCAAACCCCTCGCATTGACGCAGGCTACAAGGCCAGTCTTAAGATTTTAGTCCCCTATGGTCTTGCGATTAACGTCATTTTGTTTGTGTTTGCTCGACCCTTATTTGGCTTATTTGTTCAAGACCCTCAAACCTTAGAAGGGGGCGTAACCTATTTACGCATTCTTTCTATTTCCCAGCTCTTCATGATGTTAGAATTGATGAGTGCGGGGGCGTTTAACGGTGTGGGGAAAACACATGTGCCCTCGATGGTGGGGATGAGTTTGAATCTTTTAAGAATCCCTTGGGCACTTTTAGCGCTCAATGTCACGGGCATCTGGTGGGGTATTTCAATGACAAGTGTCTTCAAAGGGTCGGTGTTAACCGTGTTATTTCTCATCACCTTGAAGCGATTAAAGGCCGATCATGAGACACGTTTAAGTGTTGCCAAAACCGAATGGCTAAAGTATAATAACTAGCAGTCTTCAAAGGAGTGATACTATGCGCGATCGTTTAGAACAGATTAAGGCTCGTTACGAAGCCATTACAGAGGCTTTAAGCGACCCTGATATTGTCAAAGACATCGAAAAAATGACCGCTTTAGCAAAAGAGCAAAGCGGGCTTGAAAAGACGGTTGACACGTATCAACAGTACTTAAAAACAGAAACGAGCATTCAAGATTTAAAGTCGATGTTAAAGGACCCAGATCCCGACATTCGTGACATGGCACAAGAAGAACTCGATGACGCAAAAGAGACGCTTGAGTCGCTAGAAGAAGCGTTAAAAGTTTTATTGATTCCTAAAGATCCTAACGACGATAAAAACGTCATCATGGAAATTCGCGGTGCGGCCGGTGGCGATGAAGCGAACATTTTTGCGGGCGATTTATACCGCATGTATGCAAAGTATGCGGAGTCACAAGGCTTTAAAATTGAAGTCATTCAAGCCGTTGAAGCGGACGCTGGTGGTTTTAGCCAAATTGAATTTTCGATGAGTGGCCAACAAGTGTTCTCACTCTTAAAATATGAATCTGGTGCCCACCGTGTTCAACGGGTGCCACAAACCGAATCGCAAGGTCGTATTCACACGTCGACTGCGACGGTGGTGGTTTTACCTGAAGCGCAAGCGGTGGAGTTTGAACTGAACATGGCAGACTTGCGGATTGACACCTTCCGCTCAAGTGGTTCAGGCGGTCAAAGTGTCAATACCACCGACTCGGCGGTGCGTGTGACTCACGTGCCCTCAGGCACCATCGTGACCTGTCAAGATGGTAAAAGTCAACATGAAAATAAAGCCACCGCCTTAAAAGTCATGCGCGCAAGACTTTACGACCGGATGTTACAAGAACAAGCCGAAAAAGAAGGCGCGGAACGTCGCAGTAAAATTGGCAGTGGCGACCGCAGTGAAAAAATTAGAACCTACAACTATCCACAAAACCGTATCACCGATCACCGCATCGGGTTTACCATTCAACAACTTGACCGCGTCATGGAAGGAAAACTGGAGCCGGTCATTGAAGCGTTGATTGCGGAAGAATTAAAACGCAAACTTGCAGGCGAGACTGCTTAGGAGTTTATGTATGGCCACGTATCTAAAAATCTTAAAATTGAATGAAACTTACGCCATCGATAACGATAAAGAACCCAGTGCTATCAAACGGTTATTGTTGCATCATGCGCACATGGAACCCCATGTGTTCTTTTCGCATTTAAACGATGAAATGCCGAAGGACGATTATAAGAAATTTCTAAAAGACGTCGATTGTTACATCAAACACGACAAACCCGTTCAACATTTGATTGGTCATGAAGAGTTTTTTGGCTACCCTTTTAAAGTCAACGAACACGTCTTGATTCCTCGGTTTGAAACGGAAGAGTTAGTGGCGTATGTGCTTGATTACATCGACACGGTGTTTCCTAAAGGGGCAAAAGTATCCGTGCTTGATGTTGGCACAGGCTCAGGCTGCATTGCGCTGACGCTTGCCAAAGAGAATCCGAACTTAGTCGTGACTGCTACGGACATCTCACACGAAGCGTTAGAGGTGGCCAAAGAAAACGCGAAGACGTTGAACGTGGACATCCGCTTTTTGGAAGGGGACTGTTACGCGCCGATTGGCGATGAACGGTTTGATGTGATCGTCTCGAATCCACCCTACATCCCGACGTCTGAAGCGGTGATGCCTATGGTTGAAAAACATGAACCTCACGTGGCGCTGTTTGGTGGAACGAATGGCATGGACTTCTATCAAACGCTTTTAGAAGAGGCGTCAAAACATCTTAAGCCCAAAGCCATGATGGCCTTTGAGCACGCATATGACAAAGCGAAAATGATGAAAAAACTAATTAAAAAAACCTTGCCAAAACAACGCATCGAACAGAAAAAAGATATGCAAGGCAAAGATCGCATGACCTTTGTTTTCATCGACTAAGGTGTGTCACATAGCTTGACACCCTTTTTATCTTAAGGCATAATAGCAGCCATTGGAGGCGTAAACATGAAAAAATTAGTCATTGTGGAATCCCCCACAAAATCATCCACCATCAAACAATACCTTGGCGATCAGTACGAGGTGCTTTCGAGTAAAGGGCACATTCGCGATTTAGCCATCACCAACGTCGGTGGTTTAGGGCTTGACATTGACAATGATTTTGCGCCCATTTACACGACCTTAAAAGATAAACAAGCGATTGTAAAACAACTTAAAAAGGCCGCCAAACAAGCGGATGAGATTTATCTTGCGACCGACCCCGACCGTGAAGGGGAAGCGATCAGTTGGCATCTTAAAGAAGTGTTGGATTTAGAAGGAAAACCTTATTATCGTGTCATCTTTAATTAAATCACTAAACCGGCGGTCACCGCGGCGTTAGAAAACCCTCAATCAATTGATGAAGGGCTCGTATCCTCACAAGAAACGCGGCGGATTTTAGACCGTATCATCGGCTTCAAACTCAGTAAACTATTACAAAATAAAATAAAATCAAAATCTGCGGGTCGCGTGCAAAGTGTGGCACTCAAACTCTTAGTGGAACGTGAAAAAGAGATTCAAGCTTTTAAGAGCGAAGAATACTGGAAACTCACGATTCAGTTTGAAGGGTTTGAAGCAGAGCTTTCAAAACTAAAAGGCAAAAAACCAAAACTGCCCGATGAAGCGTCGATGCAAAACGTGGTCGAAGCTTTAACGCCTGAATACACCGTTGCCTCCTTAGAAGATAAAGATCGTCAACGCCAATCCAAACCACCCTTTATCACCTCAACCTTACAACAAGAAGCGTCGAATAAGTTAAATATGGGTGGGCAACGCACCATGATCGTGGCACAAAAGCTTTATGAGGGGATTGAAGTGGGTAAAGAGACTGTGGGTCTTATTACCTACATGCGAACCGACTCCATTCGGTTATCGCAAGCGTTTGTCGCACCAGCGATGGCTTTGATTGAATCAACCTACGGCAAAACGTATGTTGGAAAACCTAAGTTTAAATCGAATAAGAATGCTCAAGATGCCCATGAAGCGATTCGCCCAACGCATCTTGAATACACGCCAGAAAGTATTAAAAAACATCTTGGCCGTGATGAATATCGCCTCTACAAGATGATCTATCAACGGGCTTTAGCCTCGCTCATGGCACCCGCTAAAATTAAAGGCACGACGCTTTGGTTAACCAATGGCGAAGCTTCCTTTAAAGCGACTGCCCAAGAATTAATGTTTGATGGGTACTTAAAAGTGTATGGCGATTATGAATCGGTAGAAGCAACCACGTTGCCTTCTTTAAGCGTCGGTAGTCCACTTAAAGCGCTCGAAGTCAGCCCATCTCAACACTTCACTCAACCCCCCCCACGCTACACCGAAGCCAAACTCATCAAAACGATGGAACAAATTGGCATCGGACGTCCAAGTACGTATGCGACGATCATTGCGACACTGAAAAAGCGTGCGTATGTGACGGTCGAAGATAAAAAGTTTGTACCGACGGAACAAGGCATCTTAACCATTGAACAACTCGAAGCGTTCTTTGATAAATTCATTGATGTTGCGTATACCGCCAAAATGGAAGATACCCTCGATGAAATCGCACGTCAAGAAGCACAACAAGTCGCCATCATTCGTGAGTTTTATGATGAATTTATGCCGATGATTGACGAAGCCAAACAAAACATGAAGAAAAAAGAACCGAAATTGACCGGTGAAGCCTGTCCACAATGTGGTGCCCCGATGGTTTACCGGGAATCACGATACGGTGTTTTTGAAGCGTGCAGTGGGTACCCAGAATGTAAATACATCAAGCAAGATGACGTCAAAGAAGCCCCACCGACGACCGGCATTAAGTGTCCGGTCTGTCAAAAGGGGGACATTGTCGAACGCACCGCTAAAAAAGGCCGTAATAAAGGGAATACCTTTTATGCGTGTAACAACTTTCCAAAATGTAAAACGATTTTGCGCGGGAAACCCACCGGTGAGCTGTGTGAGGACTGCGTTCAACCGATGGTCGAACTCCCTAATGGCGAGATTGTCTGTAATGACCCAGAAGCCTGTAAGAAAGCAAAACAGTCATAGGGTCAATGATTGACCAGAACTGATAATTAATGTTAGTGTATCGATAATTCTACGCATTTAGTTGTATAAAAGTACTTAAATTAATATAAAGTTAGTGCTTTTTAAAATGTAACCGTTGACAGTGTTTTAACGCGTGTGCTATTATTTACATGCAATCAAACGATTGCAAGACTTATCCCTTACATAGCATGGTGAATAACAAGTTTATTCACACATCCCCTTCCTTAATCCGCCGTGAGGCGGATTTTCCCTTTTTATAGGGATTTTTCTTGAGGGTCATGATGGGTGTGATATAATAACGTGGGATGTGATCACGATGGGTTTTTTTAAAAACTTATTCCAATCTAAAAAACAAAAACAACAAGCACAAAAATACCGTATTGGCATGGCTAAGGCCCGCGACCAAGTGTTTAGCGAGCTTGCCGATATGTTACAAGCCAACCGCTTAGATGAGGCTTTTTTTGAAGCGCTTGAAGAACTTTTTATCTTTGCAGATATGGGTGTGGATACGTCGCTTGCCTTAGTAGAATCTTTGCGTGAAAAGCTACCCAAGAATGGGTTAGAGGACGCAGAAGCACTCAAAGAAGCGATTGTCGAAACCCTCTTTGATCATTACGTTAAAAGTGAGATTGTTGATACGAACTTAAATGTTAAAGCGAGTCCCTCTGTGCTTTTATTTGTCGGTGTGAATGGGGTCGGAAAAACGACCACCATCGGAAAAGTGGCCAAACAATTAAGCGACCAAGGCAAAAAAGTCATGTTGGTCGCGGGGGACACCTTTCGTGCGGGTGCGATCAATCAATTAAAGATTTGGGCAGAACGTACGAACAGTGAGTTTTACGCCAAAAGTGAAGGCTCAGACCCTTCGAGTGTCATGTTTGAAGCGATTCAACAGGCCCGTGAGGCGTCTGTGGATGTCTTGTTATGTGACACTGCTGGACGTCTACAAAATAAGAAAAACTTGATGGAAGAACTCGCAAAAATGCGCCGTGTGATCGAGCGTGAAGTTGAAGGTGCGCCGCATGAAACACTGTTAGTTTTAGACGCCACGACGGGTCAAAACGGGTTATCTCAAGCACGTATTTTCGATGAAGTGACCGATTTAACGGGGTTGATTCTCACTAAGCTTGATGGCTCTGCTAAAGGTGGGATTGCTTTAGCGATTAAAGATCAGTTTGATATTCCCATCAAAATGGTCGGTCTTGGTGAAAAAGTGGACGATTTAATGTACTTTGACATTGAAGATTATATTTATGCCTTGCTTGCGGATGTGTTTTGATGGAAACCCTTCAAAAACACGATCGTGTCAATCAATTGTTAGGTCACTACAAAGCACTATTGACGTCCAAACAACAACGCATTTTAGAATATTATTTCGAAGAAGATTACTCTTTAGCGGAAACCGCTGAAATCTTAAACATCAGCCGCAATGCGGTGCACGATCACATTAAAAAAGCGTATGAGAAGATGGAAGACATCGACGCTGTTTTACAGCTAACAACGCTTAGTCTAGAGCGTTCAACACTGATTGAGGCGCTTGAAAAAACAGACCTCACAGAGGCTCAAACAGCGCTTTTGAATCAACTGAAGAAGGTGATATAAATGGCATTCGATCAACTCTCTGATCGACTACAGATGGCCTTGCGTCGTGTACGCGGAAAAGGCCGTTTAACCGAAGCGGACATTGAAGCGATGATGCGTGAAATTCGCTTGTCGTTACTCGAAGCAGATGTCAACTTTAAAGTCGTCAAAGAATTTACTAACCATATCAAAGAAGAAGCCCTTGGCGATCGCATTTTAAAAGGGCTCAATCCTTCCCAACAAGTCGTCAAAGTGGTCAACGATGCGCTGGTCGATTTACTCGGGAAAGAAACCAGTGTTTTTGCGTTAAAACAATCGGGCTCCACGCATATTTTACTCGCAGGGTTACAAGGTTCAGGGAAAACGACGTCTGCGGGGAAACTGGCGAAGTACATCCAAAGCCAACATCAAAAAAAGGTCTTGTTAGTGGCCTTAGACGTGTACCGCCCTGCGGCCGTCGATCAATTGGTGACACTCGGGCGTCAGCTCAACATTGACGTCTTTGAAATGGGCACCACACAAAGCCCTGTCACGATTGCTAAAAAGGCGATGCAACACGCTCAAAGTGAAGGCCATGAGGTCTTGATTTTCGATACCGCAGGGCGCTTACACATCGATGAAGCAATGGTCGATGAAATCAAGCAAATTAAAGCCACTGTGAAACCTGACGAAACGTTCTTAGTGCTTGATGCGATGACGGGACAAGACGCCGTCAGTGTGGCCGATCATTTCCATAAGCATCTGACCTTAACAGGCTCCATTTTAACGAAACTTGATGGCGATACGCGTGGGGGCGCCGCCTTAAGTTTACGTAAAGTCACCCAAGTACCCATTAAGTTTATGGGGACAGGCGAAAAACTGGATGCCTTAGAAGTCTTCCATCCTGAACGGATGGCCAGCCGTATTTTAGGCATGGGTGACGTGTTGACGTTGGTTGATAAAGTCACGGAAAACGTCAGTGAAGAAGACATGATGAACCTCATGGAAAAAATGATGTCAGGCAAATACAACTACGATGATTTTTTAAAGCAAATGAAGATGATCAAACGCATGGGCTCTCTTGGAGGTCTTATGAAATTGATTCCTGGAGCGTCTAAAATGCTTGGCAAGCAAGACGTTGACGATAAGAAGCTTGTGACGCTTGAAGCGATCATTCAATCGATGACAAAAACCGAACGAAAACAACCCACGTTGATCAAACAAAGCAGCTCAAGACGCCGCCGTATTGCGACTGGTAGCGGCCGTTCTGTGGCGGAAATTAATCGTTTGATTGAAACACTTGACCAGCAAACGCAAGCGATGAAACGTTTATCGAGTGTCGATCCAAACACCGTCAATCCAAACAACCCCATGGCCGCACTAGGACAAGCACCTAAAAAGAAACAGAAAAAAGGCAAAGGTAAAAATCGCGGCGGATTCCGCTTATAAAAAACACGTCAGGAAGGGCACCCTTCTTGACGTGTTTTTATAGAGCAAGTGTGCGGTCTTTGGTAAAGACAACCGTCAACCATACTTGTGTTTTGGCTAAATTATGAAGCTCTTTATCGAGTCGCCGTCTTAGATGATCTTGAAGGATTATCGAGTCAAAGGCATCGGTGTGACCGACCACAAAATCAATGTCAATATAAAGCATCCGACCATTCAGTGAGAGTCTCACAATGGCTTCGTCAAACTGGTGGGTTTCTCGTATTTTTTCAATCCTTTGATTGATTTTTGTGGTAAGTTTTGTGTTCGGTGCAGCGCCCATCAATTGTAAGACTTGAATTTTGAGTTCCGCATAAGACAAGTAAATAAAATATAGGGACACGACGATCACCATCACAGGGTCGACGTATAAAGCCGCCCAGGCTGTCAGCTCAAAAAACGACAGGCCATACGCAATCACAAACGCCGCCATCACTGCTACGGTAATCCAGCCATCTAAGCGCCATTGATAGCGATCCGCCTTTAAAAGTGGTGAGCGGACATGTTTTAAACGTTGCGATAAGTAAGTGCTCATCCCAAAACAAACTAAGATGGTCACCACGGTGTAAGCGAGCGCCCACTCTAAACGCAGGATGCGCCCACCCGTAAACAATGAAACTGAAGCTTGCCAAATCGAAAGGGCAATGATCATCAACAACAAAAGATAATTCATCATTAAAACTAACGGCTCGACACTGGCTTTTCCGTAATGGTAGCGTTTAGGATCGTCTGTTTTTAAAAAGCGACTCACCATCAACATCACCAACGACATCAACACCCCTGCGAATGAATAGAGCCCATCAAATATCAACATTTGTGACCTTACAAAAACGCCCATACTTATGCCAAACAAGGCCATAAATAAGGCGCCAAGTAACGATACTTTTAAATCACGTTCTTCTGTTTTCATGCGTCACCTTGACACGTTAAAGTAGGTGTTTAAATAACGGATGACCCCGTCTTCTTTGTTCGTATGTTCTGTGACATCGTCTGCGAGCGCTTTTAAAGGTTCGACCGCATTTTTCATCGCCACACCCCACCCAGCGGTACGAATCAATTCGAAATCGTTGATGCCATCGCCAAAAGCAATCACATCATCGAGTGAAAAGCCTAAGGACGATGCGACCATTTTAAGCGCTTCACCTTTGTTGGTTTTGGGGGTGTAAAGCTCCACAATCGCATAGTCTTGACTGCCCCAGTTACGGGCTAAGAGAATGCCTTTATAGTGCTCATTGACGTGGGTGACAATCGCCTCACCATGCGCATGTTCTGCGATAATAATAAAACCATTGGTCGGCCCTGGAAGGGTCTTTTCAAAGGGTCCGACAAAGAGTCTAGCCCCATTTTCTAAATGCAAAAAATCATAAAGTCGTTCATCATCCACCAACAAGTAGACATCGTCTTTAATCTCACAAAAAGCGTTTAAAATGATGTCCTTATGATGCTTGAAGACCTCTAAAATGGCGTCTTTTTCTAACCATAAGGTTTGATCAGCAAACGCGGGGTCGTGTTTGTTTGTGATGATGCCACCATTATAGTTGATCATCGGTGTTTTAAGGCCTAACATATCGTAGAAACGTTCGCTACTGCGAAACGGACGCCCGGTCGCAATGACCAAGGTATGCCCCTCATCTTGAAGCGTTTTTAAGGCTTTTACTGTGCTCGTTTTTAGGGTCGTCCAGTCGTAAAGTAACGTCCCGTCTAAATCGAGTGCAATCAAATGTTTTTTCATGTTTTCACCATCATGTCTTAGGTTGTTCAATCTTATATATCATAGCACAAAATTCACTAGGATTCACGTGGTGTGATGTATGAATACGCTTTTGTTAGCCTTTGTGTCGGGTGGGCTTTTTTTATGATATAATATTTTATACATCATGCGCTTAAAGAGGGATGGTCATGTTTGAACTTAGTCTTTCAGAATTGATCAGTTTTTTGCTGGGCGGCCTCTTTGGCGTCTTGCTTTTTTCGTTTATTTATGTCTACTTTTTAGTCCGCGGCATGCGCGTCGATACCAAACAACCGAAGCGTGCTGTCAAGGACATCGATGAAACGTATTTAGCCCAAATGATTAAGGACGCTCAAGAAGCGTTTAAAGACAGTTATCATAAAGAACATTTCTCTAAAGAGGTCTTTGGCGTGTCGATGGCGCTTGTTGAGAAAATCTCAGCCTATTATTATCCTGCGTCTAAACACCCATTATTAGAACTGAGCGTGGATGAGATGCTCGCGTTAACGGATTACATCAATCAACGGTTAGACGGCATACTAAATCAAAAAATACTTAAAAACACGCGGCACATCCGTGTCAGTAAGTTTGTTGAGGCGTACGAGTTCAAACAACGTATTGAACAACAAAAATTTGTCAAAGCGGCACGCTCAAAAGCGTTTAAAAACACCACGAAGATTGCCTTTGGTGTGATGAATGCGTTCAATCCAGTGTATTGGTTTAGACGTTTAGTGATTACCACGTCGGTCGATTTTATGACTCATAAAATCGCCCGTACAATGATTGCGATTGTCGGTGAAGAAACGGCCAAAGTCTATTCTAAAAAACTCTTTAACCAAGCGCCAGAGTTTGACTTAGTTGAACGTGAACTCTTAGCGCTCGATAAAGAGATGGCGAATCATGAAGAAACTTAAATCCTACGCTGAATGTGAAGCCTTCATCCAGGCAGACCATGTCGTCACCTTATTATTTATGGATGAAACCTGTCCCGATTGTGCCCTTTTAAAACCAGCACTGTCAGCGCTAAGCGAGGCCTTGGCGTCCCGAATTGCCTGGGTCGAGCGCAAAGATGTGCCGATCATAATCACACATTACAAGGTCTATGGCGTACCAAGTATCATCATGTTTAAAGCGCAAAAAGAAGTTGCTCGCTGGGTTGATCGTGAACCTAAGCGTAGCGATGAATTGATACACTTTATCACACGTTATCTTTAAGGAGGCCGTTTATGTTTTGGCCATTTAAGCGCCGTGTAAAAAAACTCTCATTGCCCATTCAAAGAACGACCGATGAGACGCCGTTTACGCTGTATGAAATCTTAACGGAAGAACAAAAAAGACGCTATCAACGCGACCGCTTTGTGTCGCCTATTTTTGGTCATCACGTCAAAGACGACGTGGTTGTGCCGATCATGGTCCGTAGTCAAATGGATATGGATAAACTTGATCCTTTCCGTACCAATCCACGTTTAACACCCGAAGAACGTAAACGCAAATACGGCAGTGAGTATCCTGAATTTGACATCATCCGCGGAAAAAACTTACAAGAGGTGCTTTCCAGTCAACACGACTATCAACACCGTAAGAAACCACACCCTAAAGAAGAACCTTCTCCACAACCAAAGACCTATGAAGCGCAACCTCAAGCGCCGCATAGCTCCATCTATAACCACTCAGAACCCACAGAAAAACCACCTCAAGCGCCCCAAGCACCGGCGCCTGAGACGACCATGCGTGAGTCAAGTGAACAAGCACACAAAGCCACGGTTTCAAGTAAACAAAAAAGTTATCAATACCCTCCCATCAGTCTCTTTAAAGTTCCTAAAGAAGAGAAGATAGATGTCAGTGAGTCGTTAGAAAAACAAAAAGCGATCATCGATCAAACGTTTGAAGACTTCGGGGTGGGCGCGCATGTCCATGCGACCACACAAGGCCCTACGGTCACACGGTTTGAAGTGGTCTTAGAATCGGGTGTGCGCATCAGTAAAGTGACCCAACTCGCGGACAACTTAAAGATGAACTTATCGGCGGAACAAATCCGCTTAGAAGCACCCATTCCAGGAAAATCCACCGTCGGCATCGAAGTGCCAAACGAACAACGTCAGACGGTACATTTTTATCATTTACTCGAACACCCTAATTTTAAAAACGCCGATGAACCTTTATCGGTCGCCTTAGGGAAAGACATTGACGGGAACGTCATAGTGACCTCCATTAAAGCCATGCCTCACGGCCTCGTTGCTGGTCAAACGGGCAGTGGTAAAAGTGTCAACATCAATACACTGCTTATCTCATTGTTATTAAACTACAGTCCTGAAGCACTTAAACTTATTTTAGTGGACCCCAAAATGGTCGAACTGACGTCTTATCAGGATTTGCCGCATCTTTTAACACCGGTCATCACGGACGCCAAAGCCGCGACGGCCGCGTTGAAATGGGCGGTCGATGAAATGGAGCGCCGCTTTAAAATGTTTGCGGATAATCATGTCAGAGACATTGAGGGACTCAATCAACAACGAGGCGACCTAATGCCTTATGTGGTCATTATTGTGGATGAGTTAGCCGATTTAATGATGGTCGCCTCCCAAGCGGTCGAAGAATCCATCATGCGTTTAACGCAAAAAGCACGCGCCGCAGGCATTCACTTAATCGTCGCCACACAACGCCCATCAACAGACGTCATCAAAGGTACCATCAAATCAAACATCCCCACACGCATCGCTTTCAGTGTTGCCTCACACATTGATTCACAAACCATTTTAGATTCGGCGGGCGCTGAAAAATTGATTGGTAAAGGGGACATGTTACTGTTAACCAACGGCAAAGGTAAGCGCCGTTTACAAGGGGCTTATGTCAGTGACGACGACATTTTATCGATCACCGATTTTATTCGTGAACAACGTGCCCCTGAGTATTTATTTACCGCAGAAGAACTTCTAGAAAAAGCCGCCAACACCTTTGAAAATGATAGTTTGCTTTTGGATGTGGCGCGCTTTGTGATCGAACAACAAGAATGCAGCATCAATAAAATCATCAAAATGTTCTCCATTGGATTCAACCGGGGACAAAGCATTGTCAGTTCTTTAGAAGCCGCTGGCATCGTCGGCATCAATCAAGGGTCAAAAGCCCGCGAAGTGTTGGTCGACGAGGAAACGGCAACGGAGATTTTAGAGAGAATGAGTGGGTTATAATGACAGAACAACCTTCCGTCTCAAGGCGCCGTAAGCGCCTTTTAAGACGGGTTAAGCGACGGGCGATCACCAGCCTTCTTATGATGGCAGCCATTCTTGTGGTCCCTTTGATTTTTAGTCGCTATGAAGACTTTAACAGCATAAGGCGCACCGTTTTTTCAAACGTCCCTTTCTTACAGGGGACGTTATTTCACGATAACGCTGTTTTAGCCAACACATCCATCTTTTATGCTGTGTTACTCTTTTTAAATTTGATGGTGTTGTTTGCATGGTTGATCACGCATGAGGAGACCAAGGACCGTCGCTTAAAAAAGCGGATTAAGCGTTTAGATACGATCAGATTCATCACGTTTTTAGTGTTTATTTTCGTGATGGCCAACACTTTTTTTGTCTCTTTAGCCACCGTCTCAGGTCCTTCGATGGAATCGACGTTTTTAAACGATGACGATGTCTTAATGCGACACTTTAATGTAGACTATGCGCATGGCGATGTGGTTGTTGTCCATGTGAATCAAGGCCTCCAAACTTCGTATTTCATCAAGCGACTTATTGGCTTGCCTGGCGATCATGTGGTGATTGATCAAGGCACCGTTTATTTAAATGGCGACGCGATCGATGAACCTTATCTTGATCCAAACACGTTCACAAACTGTCCGTTATTAGGGGGCACATGCGATGTGGTGCTTGAAGAAGGCGAGTTTTTTGTGCTTGGCGATCACCGCCAAAGTTCGAACGATTCACGTCATCTTGGCGTCATTGAAGAAGACGCGCTCTACGGTCAAGTGTTCTTTCGGCTAAGACCTTTAAGACGGTTTGGAGGGATTCAATGATGAAAGACATTCAATGGTATCCTGGCCACATGGCGAAAGCCAAACGCCAGATTCAAAGCGACTTAAAAAAAGTCGACATAGCGTTTGTCTTACTGGATGCGCGTGTCCCCTTTTCATCGATGAACCCGATGTTTATGCGACTCCTTCAACAAAAACCAACGCTTTATTTATTGAATAAAAGTGATAAAGTCTCAGATCAAGATTTAGCGCAAGTGATGCAGCACTTTAAGACACAACACGATCACGTCTTGGCCATCAGCGCGACGACAGGGAAAAACCTCCAAAAAATTGTGCCTTATGCGCTCAACATTTTAAAAGACAAACGAGAGAGAGACCTTAAAAAAGGGTTGAAACCCCGTCCCATTCGGGCGATGATTTTAGGGATTCCAAACACGGGAAAAAGCACACTTATTAATCGTTTAGTGAAGAAAAAAGCGTTGGCCACAGGCGATAAGCCAGGGGTCACACGTCAACTTCAATGGATTTCAATGCATGAAGAGTTGCTGCTCTTAGACACCCCTGGGATGTTATGGCCTAAGTTTGACGATCAAGACGTGGCCTTACGCTTGGCTTTGGTGGGCACCATCAAAGACACGCTTGTTTCGCTTGATCGCATGGTCTTTTTTGCGCTTGATTATTTGCGTAAAAAGCGGCCATCCGTGCTTAAATCAAGGTTTGATTTGAAAGAGATTCCTGTCGATAATTTAACACTACTAGAAGCCATTGGCACACGCATTGGCGCCCTGCAAAAAGGTGGCGTCGTTGATTATGATCGCGTGATGCAGCGTCTGTTGGTGGAGTTCAGACAAGACAAGTTCGGTCCTGTGATGTTGGACGATTTACCATGATTGATACCCTCTATTGGAAACAAGGCATCCAGCGCTTATGTGGCATCGATGAAGCTGGACGTGGTCCCTTGGCAGGCCCTTGTGTTGTTGCGGCTGTGATGATGCCACCTAATGTCATCATCAAAGGCGTTAATGATTCAAAAAAACTAAGCGCAAAAAAACGAGAGGCTTTAGCAAGCGTGATTAAAGAGATTGCGCTGGCGTATCACATCGAAGTGGTGGATGAAGCCACCATTGACACAGACAACATCTATCAAGCCACCAAACACGCGATGATGAAAGCGGCACAGTCTTTAAACGCTGAGTTCACCCTCACCGATGCGATGCCTTTAGGGCCTTTCATCGCGCATGAATCGATCATCAAAGGCGATCAAAAGTCGCACACGATTGCGGCCGCGTCTATTTTAGCCAAAGTGACACGCGATGCGTACATGGGTGAGCTGGCCATCAACTTTCCGGATTACGGGTTTGAAAAACATAAGGGTTATGCGACTAAAGCGCATTTAGAAGCATTGAAAACGTATGGTCCAACACCCCATCATCGGCGCAGCTTTGCGCCAGTTTCTAAGGGCTTAAAGAATCAGCCGACCCTATTTGATGACCCTCATCAAAATCATCGCTGAAAAACTCGTGAATATGAGTTTTTTTTCCCTAAAGCTTTTGGTATAATGGGGACGTTGAATTATATATAAGAAAGGCGGCTTGTTATGAAGATCTCGATTGGTTCGGACCATGCAGGCTTTCCATTAAAAGAAAAAGTTGTCACGTTTTTAAAGCAAAAAGGGTTTGAGGTTGTCGATCAAGGCACGTACAGTGAAGATAGCGTGGATTACAACGACGCTGCTTTGGTAGTGGCTAAAGATGTCCAAGAACAACGAGCTGAACGTGGCATTTTAATTTGTGGCACAGGCATTGGCATGAGCATTCAAGCCAATAAAACATCAGGCATTCGCGCGGCGCTTGTCCATGATAAAGAGACCGCAGCCTTAACCCGTCTACACAACGATTCAAATGTGTTAACGATGGGAGGACGCATTGTCGATCATGCGTTAGCGCTCGAGATTGTTGATCTTTGGGTCAACACCGAATTTTCTGAGGACCCACGTCATCAGCGTCGGATACAAAAACTAGAACCGAAGGAGTAAGGTATGTCAAACATTCATATTTTGGACCATCCACTCATTCATCACAAATTGTCTTTGATTCGCTCAAAAGACACAGAAACAAAGCTTTTTCGTGAAACCGTCGATGAACTAGCGGCGCTCATGGCGTATGAAATCACACGTGACTTACCGACCAAAACGATTGAAGTTACCACACCGATTGCGACCACGCAAGGCAAAGTGTTAGCTAAAGAAGTCGTGATTGTGCCCATCTTACGGGCGGGACTCGGGATGGTCGCAGGCATTCAAAATCTCATTCCGACCGCGAAAGTCGGACACATTGGGCTTTATCGGGATGAAGTGACGCTTGAACCACACGAGTATTATTTAAAAGTCCCACCCACCATTAAAGATGCGACGGTGTTATTATTAGACCCGATGCTAGCCACCGGTGGCAGTGTGGTCTCCGCCATTAAAGCCTTAGAATCACGTGGTGCGAAAGACATTCGCTTCGTTGGGATGGTGGGCTGTCCTGAAGGGGTGGCAAAACTCCATGCGTTCCGTCCTGACATTGCCATTTATCTTGCGGCTTTAGATGAGGGTTTAAATGAGAAAAGCTACATTGTCCCTGGCTTAGGGGACGCGGGCGACCGTTTATACGGCACGAAGTAATGGAAAAAAAGTTTCTTTTAAAACTGTTAGCCGTGGCGAGTAACTTCATTTTTGAGATGCTCGTGGGCTTAGTTCTAGGGTTTTTGATTGGCCAATGGCTCGATGCCTATTTTGATCAGAATTTAGTGTTCACCATCATCTTCATGGTAGGCATTCCCTTAGTGGCGATACGCAATTTCATTGTTCGAATGTTACGGTTAGGAGCGAAGCATGATGATCGAAAAGACCTATCTTAGTGTCTTTGCTTATTTTTGGCCTGTGGCGATTTTTATCGGTGTCGCGCATTATGTGCTAGGACTTTGGGTGCTTGACGCCGATCCTTTAGCACTCGCGCTCAGTTATCTTTTAGGGGCCACCGTCAGCATGATGTTGATGTCACACAATTATAAAAGTCTATTAAAAACCACCGAACAAATGCCGCAAAAGCTTAGTAAAGTCACCACACGCAACTATCTATTTCGCTATTTCTTTTACGCCTTTATCATTACGTTGGCGTTTCTCCATCCGTTTTTAGTTGTTTGGCCAGTGTTTTTAGGGCTACTCACGTTCAAATTTGTTATGATGGTCACGTTTATTGTGGCTTCAAGGAGGGATGATTATGGGTGATATCATCCATATCACATGGCGCTTTACAGAACTGTCTGCGAACGTCAAACACAGCGTCTTCATCATCTTAGTCTTAATGGTGGGTGCCATCCTCATCGGTCGCCGGTTCGATGCGATGAATGCGGCAGACAAACCATCTAAAGGGCTCGTCGTGGTGATCATGTTGGTCTCAACACTCAACAACTTCATTAAAGAGTTTTATGGTCGTCACTGGAAAACCTTTGCGCCGTTGTTGTTATCGATTTTGGTCTATTTGGTGTTTGCGAATACGGCATCCCTTTGGGGCTTAGCCACTCCGCTCTCAAACATCAATGTGGCGTTAGCGTTTAGTTTGTTTGCTTTTTTAACGATTCAATTCAGTGCGCTTTGGATTCATAAACCACTCAAACGCTTAAAGAACTTATCCTCACCGACCCCGTTTTTGTTACCTTTAAACCTTGTGGGTGAAATTTCAACGCCGCTCGCCATGGGGTTACGTTTATTTGGTAACTTACTGAGTGGTGCGGTGATCGGGGTGTTGATTTATTCACTCTTTGGTGGGTCTTTGATTTTTGGGAACATCGCCAATGTCTTTTTGACCACCGTCTTATTACATCCCGTCTTTAACATCTTTTTTGGCGCCATTCAGGCGTTTGTATATTTCATGTTGCTCACCATTTTCTTATCGATGGCCATCGAAGATAGCGAACCAGCTTAATCGATAAGATTCATATAAAATAAACAAAAACAAAAACAAAATCATAGGAGGAAACATCATGGAATTAGTAACAGGAGCAGAATTTATTCGTGCGATGGCACTATTAGGTGCAGGCATTGCGATGATCGCGGGGATTGGTCCCGGGATTGGGCAGGGCTTTGCGGCAGGGAAAGCGGCGGAAGCTGTTGGACGTCAACCTGAAGCGAGTGGTAAAATTACCATCACCATGCTTGTCGGTCAAGCGATGGCAGAAACCACCGGTCTTTACGCGTTAATCATTGCCTTTATTTTAATTTTCACCACCACCGTATAAAACAACTAGATGGGAGGCAGAAAGATGGGACTCTTAATGGAAACATCTTTTGCACAACGGTTAGCCGAAGCGATTGATAATTTGGTCAGCGACGGCATCATCATTAACCCTGTGGAAATGGGGATACAGCTGGTTGCAACGGTGGTCTTGATTTTCGTTGTGAAGCATTTCTTTTGGGAAAAAGTGACCGCGTTCATTGAAGAACGTCAAGCCATTATTGACAAAGATCTCAATCAAGCCGCAGCGCTTAAAGAAGCCTCGAACGAACTCAAACTTGAAGCCGAACAGGCGCTTGAAGACGTTCGTAAAGAAGCGAAAACAATCTTGGATAATGCGAAAAATCAAGCTGCTGATCAAAGCCGACAACTCTTGGCGAAAGCTAAGGATGAAGCGACCTCGATCAAGAAAAATGCGCAGCGTGATTTAGCCCAGGAAGTGGAGTTAGCACGTCGCCAACTCCGTCAAGAAATCATCGAAGTAGCCATGGAACTGAGTGAGCGTGTCATCGCTCAAGAAATCAGTGAAGACACGTATGAACGTCTCATTGATGAAGCCATCGAGGCTGTGAAACAATCATGAGTGCGATCAGTGAGCAATATGCCCTCGCGCTCTTTGGCCTTGCTAGAGAACAAGATAGCTTAAGTGACACCCAAACCTTGGTCACCTCTTTTGTGTCGGTGTATCTGGAACAAAAAGCGTTTTTTGATCATCCAGGCATCGGTCGAATCGAGAAAATTAAGGTGTTATCACAAGCCTTTAAAGAAGGTCTTTTCACCGATTTTCTTGGCGTCTTGATTGAAAATAATCGGTTAAATTTAATCCCTGATATTGCGCAGGATTTAGAGCGATTAATTGAACAACAAGAAGCCAAAATGTCGGTCACGGTGACCAGCGCCAAACCGCTCGATGAAGCGCGTAAGAAACAAATTCAAGCACAATTACAAAAACAATATAACCGCCACGTCATCTTGGATGTGATTGTGGATGAGTCGTTGATTGGTGGCTTGCGGTACACGTTTGATGGCAATGTATTAAATGATACAGTGACGCAAACGTTACACAACATCCAACAACGCTTGGTTAAATAAGTAGGTGAAACGATGAGCAAAATCAATCCTGTTGAAATTAGCGCTCTCATCAAAGAGCAAATTAAACACTACAGCAAAGACATCAAAACGGACCAAGTCGGCACCGTCATCAGTGTCGGCGATGGGATTGCCTTGGTACATGGTTTAGATGAAGCCATGAGTGGGGAATTGTTACGTTTTGATGGCGACATTTACGGCATGGCTTTGAACTTAGAAAAAGACCATGTTGGGGTCATCATCTTAGATGAATCAACCGCGATTAAAGAAGGCGATGAAGTCCGCACAACGGGCCGTATTTTAGAAGTGCCTGTGGGGGATGCGATGATTGGCCGAGTCATCAACCCTTTAGGCCAGCCCATTGATGGTTTAGGCGAAATCAAAACCGATAAAACCCGCCCTTTAGAGAAAAAAGCGATGGGCGTGATGAGTCGTAAGTCGGTTGATGAGCCTTTACAAACCGGCATCAAAGTACTCGATGCCCTTGTACCGATCGGCCGAGGCCAACGCGAACTCATCATCGGCGACCGTAAAACGGGGAAAACCTCGATCGCGGTCGATACGATTCTTAACCAAAAAGGGAAAGACGTCATTTGTATCTATGTGGCCATCGGCCAAAAAGAATCGACTGTCGCTGGCCTTTATGAATCGTTTAAAAAATATGGTGCGATGGACTACACCATCATCGTCTCCGCCTCCGCTTCCGAACCCTCACCACTGTTATATTTAGCGCCATACTCTGGGGTCTCGATTGCGGAAGAATTTATGCATCAAGGCAAACACGTGTTGATTGTCTACGATGATTTATCCAAACATGCGACGGCGTATCGTGAGTTATCGCTTCTTTTAAGACGTCCACCAGGCCGCGAGGCGTATCCAGGCGATGTCTTTTTCCTCCATTCTCGCCTCTTAGAGCGAGCCGCCAAACTGAACGACGACCTTGGGGGCGGTTCGATCACCGCACTCCCCATCATCGAAACGCAAGCGGGCGATATTTCTGCGTATATTCCAACCAATGTTATTTCGATCACCGATGGTCAGATATTCTTACAAAGCGACCTCTTTTACACTGGGGTTCGACCTGCGATTAACGCGGGATTATCGGTCTCACGGGTCGGAGGGTCGGCGCAAATTAAAGCGATTAAGAAAGTCTCTGGAACCTTACGATTAGATTTAGCGTCTTATCGTGAACTCGAAGCCTTTACGCAGTTTGGTTCCGATCTTGATGAAAACACTAAGAAGAAACTTGAACGTGGGAAACGAACCGTAGAAATCTTAAAGCAAGGCCTTCATGACGTGATGGATGTTGAGTATCAAGTCATTTCTATTTATGCCTTGACGTCGGGTCATTTAGACAGCATTAAGCTCGAAGACATCAAACGATTTGAAGAACACCTTCATCAAACGTTCACCTCCGATGAGCTTGGTCAAACCTGTCTAGAAGCGATTCGTAAAACCAAAGCACTACCTGAGAGCAAAGACTTGAACCAAGTCATTGAAAATGCGAAAAAATCCTTTGCCTAAGGAGGGATACCATGGGCTCGATGCGGGAGATCAAACAACGCATTAACGCAACCGCAAAAACCTCACAAATCACCAAAGCGATGCACATGGTGAGTGCTTCGAAACTGAAAAAGGCTGAACGCAACATTGTCGCGTTTAGACCTTTAGCGAAGCGTCTTTCATCCACCTTGTCGCATGTCTTAGCCAGTGATAACACGCTGTCACACCCGATGTTAGAAGCCAGAAACATCGATAAAACCGTCTACATCATCATCTCCTCTGACCGAGGCTTAGCGGGACCTTACAACGCAAGCTTATTTAAAGCGTTTGACCATCACATCAAACAAACGCATGCCTCTAGCGATGAGTTTGTCATCGCGGCGATTGGGTATAAAGCCTTTCATTTTGCAAAGCGCAAACAATACACCATGTTAAATGATACGGTCATTCAAGTACGTGATGATGTCCAGTTTTTAGATTTCCAATCACTTTCAGATACCTTTATCAAAGGCTATCTGAAGGGCGATTACGATAAGATTGTGGTTTTTTACAACCGCTTTATCAACACTATGAATCAAAAAGTCGAACACCAAACACTCGTACCTATGGAACTCAATCCTGACATTGAGACCGAAAAAGAAGAGGGGATCAAACCTCTTTATGTGTTTGAACCAAACGCTGAAACTGTCTTAAATGATTTAATGCCTATGTACGTCGTTAACGTTCTTTATGGCATGATCTTAGAAGCCAAAGCGAGCGAACATGCGGCTCGTATGACGGCGATGAAAAACGCGACCGATAACGCGAAAGATCTTATTCGGACGCTCAAACTGCAATATAACCGTGCGCGCCAAGACGCCATTACGATCGAACTTACTGACATCATTGGCGGCGCCAACGCGGTGAATTAAGGAGGATATCATGAATAAAGGACGCGTTGTACAAGTCATGGGCCCCGTCGTTGACGTGGCATTTGATGAGGCTTTACCCGAGATAAACCACGCACTTATTCTAGACAACACAAACGATAAAGACCGAGTCGTCGATCTTCAATTAACCTTAGAAGTATCCCTTCATTTAGGGGACAACATCGTACGGACCATCGCCATGGATTCTACCGATGGTGTCAAACGAGGGATGCCTGTTGAAGATACAGGTAAACCCATCAGTGTCCCAGTCGGTGAGGTGACCCTTGGTCGTATTTTCAACGTGCTTGGAGACGTCATCGATGAGAAAAAAGAATTGCCTAAAAACACCAAAACCATGCCGATTCATCGAACTGCGCCGAAACTTGATTCGTTAAGCAGTGAAACCGAAATTTTAGAAACGGGCATCAAAGTCGTTGACTTGTTAGCGCCTTACGTCAAAGGTGGTAAAATTGGTCTTTTTGGGGGTGCGGGCGTAGGTAAAACCGTACTCATTCAAGAGCTGATTAACAACATCGCCCAAGAACATGGCGGGATCTCCGTGTTCGCAGGGGTTGGCGAACGTACCCGTGAAGGCAACGATTTATACCATGAAATGACCGATTCAGGCGTGATTTCTAAAACCGCCATGGTCTTTGGTCAAATGAATGAACCCCCAGGCGCGAGAATGCGTGTGGGCTTAACCGGACTGACGATGGCGGAACATTTCCGCGATACAGAAAAACAAGATGTGTTATTTTTTATCGATAACATTTTCCGCTTTACCCAAGCGGGTTCCGAAGTTTCCGCGCTGCTTGGTCGGATGCCCTCAGCCGTAGGTTACCAACCAACCTTAGCGACGGAAATGGGTAAATTACAAGAACGTATTACCTCAACGAAAGAAGGATCCATTACGTCCATTCAAGCAGTCTACGTCCCAGCGGATGACTACACTGACCCTGCGCCCGCCACGACGTTTGCGCATTTGGATGCGACCACTAACCTCTCACGTAAGATTTCGGAAGAAGGCATTTACCCTGCGGTTGATCCACTGGAATCGACGTCTCGTGCTTTAGAACCAGAAATCGTTGGAGAAGAACATTATGAAATTGCGCGTGAAGTGCAGCGGACCATTCAACGTTACAATGAACTCTTAGACATCATTGCGATTTTAGGGATGGATGAGTTGAGTGAAGAAGATAAGCAACTCGTACACCGCGCCCGTCGTGTTCGTTTATTCTTATCGCAAAATTTCCACGTGGCCGAACAATTTACCGGTCAAAAAGGATCCTACGTCCCCATCGATGAAACGATTCGTGGGTTCAAAGGCATTTTAGCGGGAGAGTATGATGATCTCCCTGAAGATGCGTTCCGCCTCGTTGGCAGCATCGACGATGTGGTAAAAAAAGCTGAAAGCATGAAGTAGGTGATGTCATGGAATGCACGGTCGTAACCCCTCAAGGCATGCTTTATCAAGAAACCATTGATTATGTCGTAGTCTCAAGTAAAAACAATGGCGATTTTGCGGTCTTAAACGATCACGCCCCTTTAATCTCAACGATTGACGTTGGGTATTTAAAGTTGGTTCAACAAGCGAATGTGCTTTATACCGTGGTGGTCAATGGCTCGCTTGAATACCGTGAAGGCATTCTAACCATTGTCGCCCAAGAAGCTCAAGTAGGCTTAAATCAAGATTCTGCGATGGAACATCTCGAAGAGGTCCGCGCAGAGCGCTTAGAGCTTAACAGACAGCGCAATGTTGACTTCTTAAAAGCTGAACAAGAGCTTAAAAAGAGCATTCGTGAATCCCAAGCAAGCAAAAGATAACGGTAATCTTCTTGACAAATTGGAATCATTACAATATTATAAAGATATCAAATTGAAAGGAGAACCACATGAGTAAAAAAATTAGTTTGATGAATCAATACGTTGCAGATTTAGCGGTCCTTAATGTTAAGTTCCATAATTTACATTGGAACGTAGTAGGTGAGCGTTTCGTACCTGTCCACGTCTATTTAGAGGAACAGTACGACGCACTCTTTGAGCAATTTGACGAAGTCGCAGAACGTTTAAAAATGATCGGTGAGTATCCATTAGCTTCAATGAAGTCGTATTTAGACGCGACCAAAGTTCAAGAGCTTGAGAACAAAGATTACTCGATTGCAGAAGCGTTTGGCGTCGTAAAAGAAGAGTACACGAAGTTAAAAGCGCTCGCAACTGACGTCCGTAACCTTGCGGATGACGAAGGTGACTTTGTGACTGTTGCGTTAATGGAAGATATGGTAGCAGAGTACGATAAGCAACTCTGGTTTATCGCGCAATCGTTCAAGAAATAATAAAAAACGCCGCGAGGCGTTTTTTTCTTATGAGGTAAAGTATGTTTAAAACCGTCACATGGTTCGATCGTTTACCCTCGACCCAAACCTATTTAAAGCAACATCCAGAACTTGAAACTGGCACCGTGATTGCGGCGCGTTTTCAAGAAGCTGGCTATGGCCGTCAAGGCGCTCTTTGGCACAGTGATGCGGGGGCTAACTTATTGTTTTCCTTTAACGTATCAACGACCCATGAATCGGCCTATCGGTGGTGGGTTCGTGTGTTACTTGCCTTGGTTGAGCTTTGTCATGAAGAAGGCATTCAAGCGACCATCAAACCACCAAACGACCTTTACATCCATGGACGTAAGATTGCAGGGATCCTCGTTGAAACGCGTCAAGAAACCACATTGAGAGGGTATGTGGGTGTGGGTTTAAACGTGCATCAAAAAGCGTTTGATGCTTCTTTAAACGCCTCGTCTTTAACCCTTGAAACAGGGAAAAGTTATGACCTTGAGCCACTTTTAAAAAGGCTTTTAAGGGCGATTGAAAAAGCCCAAACACTTAGTCTTGATGAGGCTAGAAGTGAGTATGCGAATCATTTAGCCTTTGAAGGGTTTCACGTGTCTTATGAGGGCCAACCCCTCACGACGTTGGCCCTTACCAAAGAGGGGTTTGTTTTAGTCGGAAAAGTCCATGTTGAGCCTTGGTTGTTAGTCTACGAACCAATTGACAAAATTAAAAATTCTAGCGCTTAGTCTAGCGCTTAGAATCGGTTAAAATGTAACGCTTTTCATACCTATAAATAAACTTTGACATTCAAAGGGATTGACATTCTTTTGAATGTTTTTTATAATGCGTCAAAGGAGGTGTAATTAATGTTTGAAAAATTACAAAAAATTATTGCAGAAGAATTAAGTGTTGACGTAAACGACGTACAATTAACCACGGATATATTAAATGATTTGGACGCCGACTCTTTAGATGTGGTCGAGCTCGTGATGGCCATTGAAGATACCTTTGATATCACCGTTGATGATAGTGATGTTGAAAAACTTAAAACGGTCCAAGATATTTTAACCTACTTAGAAGCCCAAGCGGCTTAAAGGATGTCAGGCATGAACACTAAAACGATTAAAACGTTGATGACGTGGTTTGAACAAAGCAATCTTCAAACCTTTAAGTTACAACAAGACGACATGACACTCGAACTGACGAAACCCACTCAACCAACCATGATGGCAGGGCCACCACCTTCGGTTGAACCCGTTCAAGCCCCCCTCCCCCAAGGAACACCCACTGAGCCCCCTAAAGATGCGGTGAAAGCCCCTTTAGTGGGTATTTTCTACGAAGCACCAGGACCGGATCAAGCCGCCTTTGTGAGTGTGGGTGCAAAGGTGAAAAAAGGCCAAACACTGTGCATCGTTGAAGCGATGAAAGTGATGAATGAGATTGCGGCGCCCAACGATGGCGTGGTCCGTGAGATTCTTGTGAAAAACGGTGAGATGGTCATGTATGATCAACCACTGATGGTGATTGAGTAATGTTTCATAAAATCCTCGTCGCCAATCGCGGTGAAATTGCGGTGCGTATCATCCGTGCGGCCCAGCAGATGGGGATTCTTACGGTCGCGGTTTATTCTAAAGCCGACGAAACAGCGCTGCATAAAGAACTTGCGGATGAAGCGATCTGTATTGGAGAAGCACCGTCTAAGCACTCTTACTTGAATGCCCAAGCCATTTTATCGGCGGCCCTTTATACAGGCGCCGATGCCATTCACCCAGGCTTTGGCTTTTTAAGCGAAGATGCGGAGTTTGCAAGACTCTGTGAGGATGTGGGGATTAAGTTCATTGGCCCCACCGCACAGGCGATCTCGGTGATGGGTGATAAGGCCATCGCTAAACAAACCATGAAAGAAGCGGGTGTCCCGCTTGTGCCAGGTTCAGCTCATGAAGTGACGCTTGAAGAAGCGAAGCAACTGGCCCAGAGCATCGGCTATCCTTTACTGATAAAAGCTTCGGCTGGTGGGGGAGGCAAAGGGATGCGCATTGTCCATCATGCCAATCAATTAGACTCTGCCTATCACGCCGCTCGTAATGAGGCGAAGGCGGCTTTTTCTCATGATGGCGTTTATTTAGAGAAATTTTTGTCCCACCCTAAACATATTGAAGTGCAAATCTTAGGCGATAAATATGGTCACATCATTCACTTAGGCGACCGTGATTGTTCGATTCAACGCAATCATCAAAAGCTCCTTGAAGAAGCCCCAGCAACCCTCGATGAAGCATTACAAACGCGCATTCGTGAAGCGGCACTGAAAGCCGCGCGAGCGGTCAATTATGAGAACGCTGGGACGGTTGAGTTTTTAGTCCAAGACGGCGAGTGTTACTTTATTGAAATGAACACCCGAATTCAAGTGGAACACCCAGTCACAGAAATGATCACACGTGTCGATTTAATCCAGTGGCAAATAAACATCGCTTCAGGGTTACCTTTAACCCTCACTCAAGAGGACATTCGTTATGAAGGTCACGCGATTGAAGTGAGATTAAACGCAGAAAATCCAGCCAAGAACTTTTTACCCTCACCCGGCACACTTAACTTTTTACATCTACCTCAAGGGTTGGGTATTCGCTTTGATTCTGCGCTTTATCAAGGGTATACCATCCCACCCTACTATGATTCAATGATTGGCAAACTGATTGTTCATGCCCAAACACGTGACGCGGCCATTAAAAAAATGCAGGCGGCTTTAAACGAAATCATTCTAGACGGCATGGACCATAATCAAGCGTTCATGGCTAAAGTCGTGAAGCATCACGCGTTTGTCGAAGGACAGTTCGACACAACCTTTATGCAGCGGTTTAAAGAGGGGTTGTTAAGCGATGGCACATAACATTCTTGCACGTGTTTTAGCGGAACGAAAACAGACACAAAAAACCCACAAATGGCAATCAGCCGATGTTAAAAAACCATTAGCAAAAGACATTCCAAGCGACCTATACATGGCGTGTCCTAGCTGTAAAGTCTCTTTAAACGTCAAGAAACTCTATCAAGGACAGTACATCTGTCCTGAATGCGATCATCACCTGCGTTTAAAAGCGTATGATCGCATTCATTTTATCGTGGACCGTCACAGTTTTATCGAAAAGGGGCGTGGGTATATCACGCTTAATCCATTGTTTCAAGATGGTTATGAAGAAAAAATCTTAAAAGCAAAGCAAACCAGCCAACTGGATGAAGCTTATGTGTATGGCTATGCGACCATTGAAGGCGAACCGTGTGTCGTCGGGGTGATGGATAGTCATTTTATGATGGGCAGCATGGGCAGTGTTGTTGGTGAAAAAGTGACAAAAAGCATCGAATATGCGATGTTAAAAAACATTCCTTTGATTGTTTTTACCGCGTCAGGGGGTGCCCGGATGCAAGAAGGGATTTACTCTTTGATGCAAATGGCGAAAACTTCCGCAGCACTTAAAAAACTCGATGAAAAAGGGTTGTTATATATCAGTGTCTTAACCGATCCTACCACCGGCGGTGTGACCGCTTCTTTTGCGACACTTGGAGACCTTATTTTAGCTGAACCTAAGGCGCTCATAGGGTTTGCGGGTCCTAGAGTCATTGAACAAACCATCAAAGAAAAGCTACCTAAAGGCTTTCAGCGGGCTGAGTTCATGTTAAAGCAAGGGCTGATCGACACAGTCGTCCATCGCAACGATATGCGTCCAACTTTAGGAAAACTGTTACGTCTTCATATGAAAGGAGACGTGTAATGGATATCTTAGCCAAAGAAAAGAAGTTAGAACAGCTGATTGAAGAACTGCATCGCTTAGATGACGATAAAGCCATCAAGCACATCAAACAGACCATTCAAACGTATCTTCAGGAAAGCATGCAAGACCTCACAGCGTGGGATCGTGTGTTACTGGCACGACATCCAAAGCGTCCTCATGCGCTAGAAATGATTGAAGCGCTATTTCAAGATTTTATCGAGCTTCATGGCGACCGCCATTACGAAGACGATCAAGCGATCTTAGGTGGCATTGCTAGTTTTAACGGTAGGCCTGTCACAATTATCGCTCATAAAAAGGGACAAAATACCGATGAAAATATAGGCTGTAATTTCGGTATGGCCCACCCTGAAGGCTATCGTAAAGCGCAACGACTGATGCTACAGGCCCAAAAGTTTAACCGACCCATTATGACTTTCATTGATACTCCTGGAGCCTTCCCAGGTCTCGGCGCGGAAGCACGTGGCCAAGGAGAAGCCATTGCGCAAAGTTTAAAACTTATGTCTGAGCTGACGGTGCCTATTTTAACGGTGGTCGTGGGTGAGGGTGGTTCTGGTGGCGCCTTAGCCATCGGCATGGGCAACCAAGTGTATATGTTAGAAAATAGCATCTATTCGATTTTATCGCCTGAAGGGTATGCGAGTATTTTATGGAAAGATGCCTCTAAAGCGAAAGAAGCTGCGGCAGTGATGAAACTGACCGCCTCAGATTTAGCTGAATTTGGCCTCATTGACGGCATCATTAAAGAACCTATTGGAGGCGCACACCGAGATAAAATTAATACCTTCATACAACTCAAAGATACCCTGCGTCGTGGGTTAGAGCGCTATCACACGATGAGCCCTCTAGACATCAAAGAGGAACGCTATCAAAAATATCGTTCGATGGGCTTCTATCAACGATTCAACTACGCCAACTTAAAAGGATTTGATGTTCGTGAACACTAAAATATTAGGCACCGGGTCTTACGTGCCATCACATATTGTAACCAACACTGATTTAGAAAAAATAGTTGATACATCCGATGAATGGATTCGCACCCGGACCGGCATTGAACAGCGTCATATCAGCCTCGATGAAAATACGACAGATTTAGCGTATAAGGCGTCTTTAAAAGCGATTGAAGATGCGGGTATAGCTAAAGATGAGATCGACTTAGTGATTGTTGCGACGGTCACACCGGATGACGTATTTCCAGGCGTCGCACAACTCTTACAAGCTAGACTAAACTTACCTCCGGTCACCGCGTTTGATGTGAACGCTGCGTGCACAGGGTTTGTCTATGCTTTAAACATTGCGGATAAAATGGTCGGCTCAGGCGCTTACAAACATGCGTTAGTAGTGGGTGCTGAAACACTCACTAAAATCACCGATTTTACCGATCGCAACACGTGCGTGCTCTTTGCGGATGCGGCCGGCGCGATGATCGTCAGTCAAGATGAAGACGCACACATTGAAAAGGTCCTAACCTTTGCGCAAGGGGACGAAGCGTATTTATTAAGAATGCCAGCGTATCCCTTAAAAGAAAACTTTCAAACCCCAGAGCATCCTAGAACCTTCATCACCATGCAAGGCAAAGAGGTCTTTAAGTTTGCGGTGGGTGTCATTCCCAAAGTGATTCATCAATTATTAGAGGATACTAACTATACACTAGACGATTTAGCCTACATCATTCCTCATCAAGCCAATCAACGCATCATCGATAAAGCAGCAAAAGATCTAGGTTATCCGCTTGAACGGATGTATAAAAACATCCAACACTACGGCAACACTTCAGCCGCAAGCGTCCCCTTAGCTATTGATGAGGCCATCAAAAAAGGATTGATTCAGCGTGGCGATTTGTTTGCGACAGTAGCCTTTGGCGCTGGCTTGACGTGGGGTGGTGCGCTCATCCGATGGTAAAGCCAATGAAGATTGCTTTTGTTTATGCCGGACAAGGCTCACAAAAACTAGGCATGGGGGAAGATTTTATCACCCATTCAAAGGACTTTAAACAATGGATAGATGAAGCCAACACGTCGTTGTTACACACTTATGAGTCGTTAGTTTTCAACGATCAAACACCGCTCGATGAAACACGGTATGCTCAAGTGGCTTTGTTTTTATTCAACGAAGGCGTGAGACGTCACTTGAACGCTCAAGGCATTCATGCGACCCACACAGCGGGCCTATCACTGGGTGAATATAACGCGCTGGTGGACGCAGCGGTCTTAAGTGCTATAGAAGCATTAGACATCGTTCAAGTGAGAGCTTTAGCCATGCATCAAGCCGCGCAATCATCAGCCACTGGCATGATGGCGTTAAGGTTATCCCCATCAGAGGTCACTGAACTCATTCGTGACATTGATGACCTTTATTTGGCGAATCACAACGCCCCCACCCAATGTGTGGTGGGTGGCTCACCTGAAGCGCTTGACATTTTAGCACAAACGTTAAAAGATAGAGGCTTGAAACGTGGGATTCCTTTAAAAACCAGTGGGGCATTTCATACCCCTAACATGAAAAGTGCGCAAGGGGCACTAACCCAAGCGCTTCAACCATTAACCTTAAAACCACCGCAGAAAACACTGTATCAAAATGTCACGGGCAGGGCGTCAAGCTCGGTCACCTTGGCCTCACTCATTGATCATCTGACGCAACCAGTGCTTTGGTCTGACATCATGCAAGGGCTGGTGGCTGATGACGTTGATGTGGTCATTGAAATTGGTCCCGGGAATGTCTTAAGTAAACTTATGAAAAATACGCACCCCGAAGTGACAACTTTCAGCGTAAAGACGCTTGAAGATGTTCAGACGGTGCGATCATTTATCAAGGGAGGGAAGCAGCATGGATCATTCTAAAGTCGCCATTGTCACAGGCGCTAGCGGCGGCATTGGCCGCGGGATTGCACTTGAACTTGGTCGAAGTGGCTATGACGTCGCGGTTCATTATGCACGCAATGAAAGTAAAGCCTTAGAAGTGGTAGAAGAGCTTAAAACACTGGGGGCTAAAGCCCAAGCGTTTGGCGCAGACATTGCGGACTACACGGCCTGTGAAACACTCGTTAAAAGCGTCATCGAAACGTTTGGCCGAGTGGATGTGCTCGTCAACAACGCGGGCATCACCAACGATCATCTCATATTGAGAATGGATGAAGCGATGTTTTCATCGGTCATTGACACCAACTTAAAAGGCACGTGGCATATGATCAAACATGTCTCACGGCCCATGATTAAGCAAAAGTATGGTCGAATCATTAACATCACCAGTGTGGTGGGTGAAATCGGCAATGCGGGTCAAGCCAACTATGCGGCTTCAAAAGCAGGGATTCGAGGCATCACTCAGTCGCTCGCAAAAGAATTAGGTAAGAAAAACATTACCTTAAATGCGATTGCGCCAGGCTTTATTGAAACGGCGATGACGGACGGGTTAGCGTCTGAGATCAAAGACGCTTACTTAGCACAAATCCCTTTAGCACGGTTTGGAACGCCTGCAGATGTGGCTAAAACCGTGGCCTTTTTAGCCAGTGAAGGGGCCTCTTACATTACTGGCCAAACAATTCAAGTCAACGGAGGGATGGTATGAACCGTCAACGTGTTGTGATTACAGGGATGGGGACGATTAACCCCTTAGCTCATGATGTTGAAACGACCTATCAAAAAGCCATTAAAGGCGTCAATGGGATTGCTAAAATCAAGCGATTTGACACCACTGATTTAGGTGTTCATGTCGCAGGTGAAGTCAAAGATTTTGATTTTGAAAGCTATTTTGGTCGTAAACTCATGAAACGATACGACCGTTTCATTCAGATGGCGATGATCGCAACGAAAGAAGCGATGACACAAGCTAACTTACCCTTAGAGACCCTCGATGCGACACGTATGGGTGTCTATTATGGCAGCGGCATCGGGGGCTTAGAAACGATTGCTTTAGAGGAAACGAAAGGTCAACATAAAGGGTATGACCGGCTATCGCCTTTTTTCATTCCGATGGCGATCATTAATCTAGCCGCAGGCAACATTGCGATTGAATACGGTGCTAAAGGCATGGTGACGGCTTCTGTCACAGCCTGTGCATCCGCCACCAATTCCATTGGGGACGCGTTTAGAGCCTTGCGAGATGGGTATTTAGACGTCGCCATCACAGGCGGCGCGGAAGCGTCGATCACACCGCTTGGATTAGGCGGGTTTAAAGTCATGCACGCATTAAGTAAAGAACAAACACCTGAATCTGCATGTCGCCCGTTTGATTTAGAACGTTCAGGCTTCGTCATGGGTGAAGGCGCAGGGACGTTGGTGTTAGAAACGCTCGAACACGCGCAGGCAAGAGGCGCCACCATTTATGGTGAAATTGTGGGTTATGGCGCTACCTGTGATGCTTCACACATCACCGCACCCGACCCTGAAGGTGAAGGGGCGTTACAGTCAATGTTCATGGCGGTCAAAGAAGCGGGCGCACAGCTCAATGAGATTGATTATGTCAATGCGCACGGCACCTCCACACCGCTCAACGATAAAACGGAAACGATGGCGATTAAACGGTTGTTTAAAGACCATGCGAAAGACTTGCTGGTCTCATCAACCAAATCGATGAGTGGGCATTTATTAGGCGCTTCGGGCGCGCTTGAAGCCATCTTAACGATCAAGGCTTTAGCGCATGGAATCATCCCGCCAACCATCAATTATCATACCCCTGATCCTGAATGTGATTTGGACATCGTACCCAATGAAGCACGGACGAAATCCATTCGCTATGCGTTGTCTAATTCTTTAGGTTTTGGTGGTCATAATGCGACGTTATGTTTCAAACGCTGGGAGGGCAACGATGTTACTTAATAGCGATCAAATAAAAGCAATTTTACCCCATCGGTATCCATTTTTATTGGTGGATGCGGTTTTAGAAAAAGAAGAGTTAGAAAAAATCAAAGCGATCAAAAATGTGACTGTTAATGAACCGTTTTTCCAAGGGCATTTTCCCCAAAAACATGTGATGCCGGGCGTGCTTATCATTGAAGCTCTAGCACAAACGGGCGCGGTATTATTGTTAAGCCATGAAGCGAATCAAGGAAAACTCGCGTATTTTGCAGGCATCGATAAGTGTCGTTTTAAACGTCAAGTGGTCCCAGGCGATCAATTGTTGTTAACGGTAGAAGTCATAAAACTTAAAGGGCCGGTAGGGAAAGCCAAAGCAGTCGCGACTGTGAATGGTGAGTTAGCTGCAACGGCGGAGATTATGTTTGCGATTGAACAATAAAAAACCACCGAAAGAATGGGAAAATTCTTTCGGTGGTTTTACTTACAGTCCAGTACTTCCAAAGCCTCCAGCACGAGCCTTTTCAGGTGGAGTCTCATCGGTCGCTTTTAAGTATTTTTGAAAAATACCTTGGGCGATGCGCATCCCTTTGGTGATGGTGATGGGCGCCTTAGAAAAATTATAGAGTTGCACAAAGATGGCGCCATCGTTGGTGGGGTTACCATAATAGTCTGCGTCAATGATGCCGACGTTATTGGGGATGGTTAAGCCTTTTTCTGCCATTGAGCTACGGGGATAAAGTTTTAACACTTCATCGTCCTGCATGTAAGCTTTGATGCCTGTGGGGGCTTTAACAACTTGATTAGGCGCCACGATCAAAGTTTCGCATGTGGCGATATCATACCCAGCACTTTTACGGGTTGAACGCTTCGGTAAGGGGATGTCATGATACCCTTTAGCCACTTCAAATCCACGCATACAATCCCTCCTTAAACTGAAGGTATTATAGCATATTCTTCCTTGACTTTAACAAAGAATTAAGACTATAATGAATGTGGACTTAGGTGTTTTTCAAAAACATAACAGGGAATTGGGTGAGAGACCCAAGCTGTCCCAGCAACCGTAAATCGGACGAAATGCAAGACCACTGCGAAACCGCGGGAAGGTGCAAAGTAGGGTGAAGATGAGCCGGTAGACCTACCTAACGTTCAAGTAGTAAGACTCCTGGGTATGAGTTTTTACGTCAATCTTATGCTTTTTTTGTCGTAGGATTTTCGTAAACCATCCGGGTGATGGTTTTTTTTATTATCTACAACTTATAGGAGGCACCATGAAAAAGCTTAGTTTGACCCTATTACTTTTTATCTTAACCTTTAGTTTAGCAGCCTGTGGCCGTGTCTCACGAGGCGATTTTAACGACCTTGTAGACGAACGCGACGCCTTGCTCGAACAAATCAGTGCCCTCGAAACAGAGCGCGATGGTTATCGCGACCAAGTCGATGGCTTATTTGCTGAACTTAGCGCATCCCTCGGCCGTGACGTAAACGCTCTATTGACGTTTGTTGTCTTAGAAGACACGCCAAGAACCGTGATGGTCCCTTTTCATACCGAGGGCGATGCCAACGCGTTTGATCTTTTAAAAGAAGCTTTTGGTTCACAACTTGAATACAACACCGATTTCGGTGCACCTTTTGTTACTGGCCTTGGCGCGCTATCGACACAATATGGTAATTTCATTGAAATCTTAAAAAACGGTGAAGCGCTTGAAGTTGGCATTGCGGATGCGCCTATGGCGCATGCGGATGTTTTCACCTTCCAAGTGACTTGGTGGGATGAGAGTGCGAAGGCTGTTTATGATCTTTTAAACGCGTTTGAAGAAACACATCTAGAGACAGCCCTTGAAACACCCAACTTCTATCTCTTTCAAGCGTATGCGTTAAGAACCAATGGCCCTGATTTGAGTCGCACGTATCGTCCCACAGCCGCTGAGACGGCCGCAGGACTGGTGAGTCAAATCATGATGGCTCGCGCGGTGGGTGCCAGTGAAACGACGTATGCGAATGCGTTGATTCAACTGTTACCTTCGCTTGAGATCAGCGATCAGTATTTATTCTTAAACAGCTTAGTCTTTATGGCGGTGGAGTCTTACCGTGTGACGGCGGTGTTTAACTTTTTGGATGATTTTGTGGCGTACACTGACGCCCTAACCTTTGACGATGTCGCGTCGTTTGATGCGGTGGCGATGATGGTCTTAGCGCTTGATCATGAACTCTTTTTAATCGACGCAACCGATTACTTAGAAACGGCTGTGTTTGAACAAGATAACAGTGCTTCGATTGCGCTTGGCTTAGCTGCGCTTGCGGCTGCAGGTCGTAACCCCTATACATTAAGCCAAGATGATCAATCGTTAGTGGATCTTTTGTTGACGTTTCACCTTGGTGAAGGCCGCTTTAAATGGCAGTCTGATGATACGACCGCTGATATGATGTTTTCTACCCCGCAAAGTCTTTTAGCCCTCATTGTCCTTGAAAATAAAGTTAACAACCAACCGGCTCAACCTTTCGTAAGACCCTAACATGACCCGTAAAATTACCCTCACCTTAACGGTGCTCATGTTTGCGGGAATTGCCTTGTATTTCTTCGTACCGTTTACCTCTTTAGATGAGGGCGTCCTTACGATTGAACTTAGAGACCAAAACACGCTCATTCGTTCAGTTGACGCTTCATTTGACGAAGGGGAATCGCTGTTTGAAGTATTAGACCGACATTTTGAGGTGGTGTGTGCCACACCCTTTTATACCCCTTCGGAAAATTGTGATAACAACCCCTTAATCGGCCGAGCCATCTTAGGCATCGATGACCTCATGACCGATTGGTCAGGCACCTTTTTCCAAATTCGCCACAACGGTACGCACAGTCAGCTGGGTGTTGACCGCGTCACATTCGACGATGGCGATATCATTACGTTTGATCGTGTGGATGTACAATCATCCCCTTAAAGGAGGACCATCATGAAACTACGTAAAATGACCTTGATGGCCGTTTTGACGAGCATCTTGTTAGTGCAAGAACAAGTCTTAACGTTCATCCCGAACGTTCAGTTTTCGACCCTGTTGATCGTCCTTTTTGTGTCCCATTTTACCTATAAAGAGAGCTTGGTGATGTTGCTTGTTTATGTGGTGCTCGACAGTCTTTGGATGGGGGCGTTAAACCCTTTTATCATGATTCCGATGTATCTCGGTTGGGCCCTCATTCCGACGTTTTATCATACGCTTTTAAGAAAAACAAAGAACCCCACGATCCTCGCTTGGTTTGGGCTGATGATGGGCAGTCTTTATGGCTTAATGTTTTTGCCATTTGCGGTCCTTCAAACGGGCGTTTCTGCCCAAGTTTATTTACTCGCTGATCTACCCTTCCAACTGATTATGGGTGTGAGTAATTTTGTGACCATCTATTGGCTTTATGAACCCTTGAACGCGCGCTTTAAAGAAGCCGCGGTAAACTATCAATGGTCGATGGATTTAAACCGCTTAAATTAAGGAAAAATGCTTGCGTCCAAGCATTTTTTTTGTTATACTACTCAATGCCGTAAAATACACACATTCGAGGAGCACACCGCCAAGAGCTTAAACAAGCGTTTGAGTGGTGGCGTGTGAAGAGTCGAATGGCGGAAAAAATCAAAAATATAGGAGGCCTTAGTTTTATGGCAGTCATTCAAATGAAACACCTATTGGAATCAGGCGTTCACTTCGGGCATCAAACCCGTCGTTGGAACCCCAAAATGGATCGTTACATCTACACCTCACGTAACGGCATTCACATCATCGATTTACAACAAACCGTCACTTTTATTGAAGAAATGTATGAACGTTTCTTAGAAATTAGTAAAAACGGTGGCAAAGTCTTATTTGTCGGAACCAAAAAACAAGCGCAAGATGTCATCATTGAAGAATCTCAGCGTGCAGGACAATTTTATGTCTCTAAACGTTGGTTGGGTGGAACTCTAACCAACTTCAAAACGATTCGTCGTAGTGTGCGTCGTTTACATGAAATTGAACAAATGGAGAAAAACGGAACGTTTGAACGTTTACCGAAAAAAGAAGTCATTGGCTTACGCAAAGAGCTTGATCGTTTAGAAAGCTTCTTAGGCGGTATTAAAGACATGCGTACGCTTCCTGAAGCCGTCTTCATTGTAGACCCTAAAAAAGAAATCAACGCGATTAAAGAAGCGCGTAAATTAGGCATTCCTGTTTACGGAATGGCCGATACAAACTGTGACCCAGACGACTTAGATTATCTAATTCCTGCGAACGACGATGCGATTCGTTCCATTAAAGTCATCGTTAAAACGTTAGCCAACGCTTTAGTTGAAGGGGCTGGCGGCGAAATCGAAGAGATTAAAACCAAACCAGCGGAAGTGGTTGAGCGTCGTCAGCGTCAAGAACGCCAACGTCAAGAAGCGGATTCAAGACGTCCATCACGTCCAGCACCAAGAAAAGACACGCCAAAACCAGAAGCAAAACCCGAAGTTAAAAAAGAAGCCCCTGTGAAAGAGGCGCCAAAACCAGAAGCAAAACCTGAAGTTAAAAAAGAAGCGCCTGTGAAAGAAGCAGCACCTAAAAAAGACACCCCAAAACCAGAAGCACCTAAAGCAAAAGAAGCGCCGGTCAAAGAAGCAGCACCTAAAAAAGACACCAGTGTTGACTACGATTCTATGACGGTCGTTGAACTTAAAGAACTTGCAAAAGAACGTGGCTTAACAGGGTATTCAAAACTTAGAAAAGCCGAACTTATTGATACTTTAAAACAATAAAGGAGAGCTTTTAAGCTCTCTTTTTTCCAAGTTTAGATACTATTAAACATGAGTCTATGATAAAATTAATGGAGGGATTCCCATGGCAGTAACTGCAGCATTAGTGAAAACGTTAAGAGAAAAAACAGGCGCGGGTATGCTCGATTGTAAGAAAGCATTAGAAGCGACCGAGGGTAATTTAGATCAAGCGATTGATTATTTACGTGAAAAAGGCATCGCCAAAGCCGCGAAAAAAGCCGACCGTATTGCGGCTGAAGGCCTTTGTAATATCGTCGTTGATGGTAACCTTGCGTATGTCTATGAAATCAACTCAGAAACCGACTTTGTCGCAAAAAATAGTGAATTTTTAAACCTCATTGATCGTGTCGGTCAAGCGTTAGTCGCGAACAAAGTAACCGATTTAGAGAGTGCGTTAGCCGCCAGCCTTGACGGCAAAACCTTAGCCGACGTCATCGTTGATGCGACCGCTAAAATCGGTGAAAAACTGAACTTACGCCGCGTGGTTGTCTTAAGCAAAGAAGACAGTCAAACCTTTGGGCCATATTTACACATGGGTGGACGTATTGCTTCGTTAGCACTCGTTGAAGGCGATAACGACGCCTTAGCAAAAGACATTGCGATGCATGTCGCTGCGAACAACCCACAATACCTTGACCAAAGCCAAATCAGCGAAGCGTTCATCAACCACGAACGCGACGTGTTACGTGCCGAAGCGTTGAATGAAGGCAAACCAGAAAACATTGTTGATAAAATGGTCATTGGCCGCTTAAACAAATACTTAAAAGAAATCTGCTTAGTCAATCAACCGTTTGTTAAAAACCCAGACGTCACCGTTGAAGCACACGCTAAAAGCTTAGACAGTGCTGTCTTAAATTATGTTCGCTTAGAAGTCGGCGAAGGCATTGAAAAACGCCAAGACGATTTCGCCGCGGAAGTGCAAGCACAAATCAAAGGGTAAGACCGATGTGGGAGGCCAGCATGGAGGGTAAGAAACGATTAATCATTAAACTAAGTGGTGAAGCCCTTAGCGGGGATGACGGACGCAGCATTGATCCATTGCGTGTGAAAGCCATCGCGGAAGAAATCAAACATGCCTATGATTTAGGGGTGTTTGAAATCGGCATTATTGTCGGAGGTGGCAACATTTGGCGCGGCAAACAAGCCTCAGAAATGGGTATGGAGCGATCCAGTGCCGATTATATGGGCATGTTAGCGACCATTTTGAATGCCCTCGCTTTACAAAATGCCCTCGAAGGAATGGGCGTTGAAACACGCACCATGACCAGTTTAAATATTCCTCAAGTGGCAGAACCCTACATCCGCCGCAAAGCCATCTCTAACCTCCAAAAAGGTATGATTGTGATCTTTGGTGGGGGCACAGGAAACCCTTATTTTTCAACCGACACCACCAGTGCCCTAAGAGCCGCAGAGATTGGTGCGAGCACCATTTTAATGGCTAAAAATGGCATTGATGGGGTCTATGATAAAGATCCTAAAACACATAACGATGCGGTGAGATACGATCGTTTGAGTCATCATGAAGTGCTCGAAAACGGGCTTGCAGTGATGGATTCAACCGCGGCTGCTCTGTGTAAAGACAACCATATCGAAATCATTGTGTTTGATATGAACAAACCTGGAAATATTAAAAAGGCTGCGATGGGCGAGCCCATTGGCACCGTCATTTCATAGGAGGTAAGACAATGATTGATGAGATTTTATTCGATTGTGAAGAACGGATGGAAAACACGATCAAAGCGTTTGAACGTGCACTTAGTAAAGTCCGGACAGGACGTGCTAATCCGAAGATGTTTGATGAGGTTCGTGTCGACTATTATGGCGCACCAACCCCCGTCAACCAAGTGGGTTCGATTGCGGTACCTGAGCCATCACAGCTCGTGGTGAAACCTTATGACCGTAACCTTGTCAAAGAAGTTGAAAAAGCGATTTTGGCCGCAAACTTAAACGTCACGCCTCAAAACGAAGGCGACCAACTTCGTATCGTGTTACCCCCACTCACTGAGGAGCGTCGTAAGCAATTGGTCAAAGAGACCAAAGGGGCGACCGAGGACGCAAAAGTCGCGATTCGTAACGTACGCCGTGACGCCAACGATGCGATTAAAAAACTGGAAAAAGCAAGCGAACTCTCCGAAGACGATGCAAAAGGCTATCAAGAGGATGTGCAAAAGCTGACCGACCAATTCATTGAAAAAATTGGTGCTTTAGCGGATGCCAAAGAGAAAGATTTGATGACCGTTTAATAACCACTTCGGTGGTTATTTTTTTTAATGCATCTCAACAATGAGTAGTGTATAATAAAATGTGCAAAGTGTGGTGAATGTATGAGCAAACAAACCCCCAAACATGTCGCCATCATTTTAGATGGGAATGGTCGCTGGGCTACCAAACGCGGTCTACCAAGAACGATGGGACACCAAAAAGGGGCGACCAACTTAAAGAAAATTGTTGAAACCGCGCATCATGCTGGAATCAAGGTTCTCAGCGTGTTTGCTTTCTCAACGGAAAACTGGTCACGTCCGCAAGCGGAAGTGGATTTTTTAATGGGCTTACCTAAAGCGCGTGAACAAGAAATCTTAGACGCATTAAACCATCCGAGCTTACCGGTTCGGGTCATTTTTTCTGGTCGACGTGATCGTTTAAATGAGTATAACTTTAACTTGATGATACGCATCGAAGAAGAGACGGCCCATCATGAAGGACTGACACTCAATGTGTGTTTAGATTACGGTGCGCACGACGAGCTTACTCTAGCCACTCAAGCGATCGCAAAAAAAGTCGCTGAAGGTGCGTTAACACTCGATGAGATTGAACCGAAAACGATTCAAGAACATTTATTTCAACCGACGCTTCCCCCGGTCGATTTATTGATTCGCACGAGCGGTGAACAACGCATTAGTAATTTCTTGTTATGGCAGGCGGCGTACGCTGAGTTTTACTTTACGAAGGTCCACTGGCCCGCGTTTACACCGAAAAAGTTTGAAGAAGCGTTAGCGTCTTATGCGAGCCGAACACGACGCTTTGGTAAGGTTGTGGGTGAGGATGAATAAACGTTTAATTACCGGCTTGGTCATTGCGGTGTTGTTGATTCCTTTGTTATGGTTACCAACGCTCATCTTCAGTTTATTTGTGGCGATCGCGTTATTGGTCTCAACCTTTGAACTTACTCGCATGTATCTAAAAGATCGTCAAACGAAGCCTTATTGGTATTTGTTAGGCTATGGTTATGCGGCGCTGTTTTATGTGACGACCATCGCGGTGACCATTTATGGCGCTAACCCTTTATGGTTTATGATTGTGTTAGGTCTTTTGTTAGGCCTTTTACAGATGAGTTTAGTTTTTGAACCGAAGATGAGCTATTCGATTGTCGGGAAACTCTTTTTGTCCACCCTCTATGTGGGCATCGGTTGGGCTGCGATTGTTTTCATCAAACATGAAGGCTTAGCGGTGATTTTCTATCTTTTATTTATTACCTTGTTTACCGACATGTTTGCCTATTACATTGGCATGCGGTTTGGGAAACATAAAATGGCACCTCAAGTGAGCCCTAAGAAATCTTGGGAAGGGGCCATCGGCGGGACCTTTGTGGCGGTCGTGATCGCGACCATTCAAGGCCTTGTGTTCAATGTTTTTGATTTATCGACCAATGTCCGTACCGTGATTTTATTGGTCTTTGTGGGCATCATTGTTTCCATCAGTGGTCAACTGGGGGATTTGATGGCGTCTAAATTAAAACGCGACCATCAAATGAAAGATTTCTCTAACATCTTCCCTGGTCATGGGGGTGTATTGGATCGTTTTGATTCAACCTTATTTGCCAGTTACGCTTTATTTATCGTCTTAATGATTGAACGCTTATTATAAAGCGTTCATTTTACACTTGCCCTTGTGATGTGATAGGGTATAAGTAGTTAGAATAAAGGATGATTCAAATGTTTATTGTCAATTTAGTAAGCTTTATTTTGGTCTTAGGACTCGTCATACTCATTCATGAACTCGGGCATTTTTGGTTTGCTAAACGGGCAGGCATTTTATGTCATGAATTTGCGATTGGGATGGGTCCCATCGTTTATAAAAAACAAAAAGGTGAAACACTCTACACCATTCGGGCATTCCCCATTGGTGGGTTTGTGATGATGGCCGGAGAAGAAATTTCCGATGCGATGATCAAACAAGGTGACACCGTTAAATTAAAACGGGATGGTGGGGGCCTTATTGAATCAATTGTGCTCTATCAAGATCATCCCGATTACGCGCATCTTCCCCTTGAAACGGTGGAATCTTTTTCCTTGTCTGGAAAAGAAGGATCGCCACTCACCATCAACGGGGAGTTCGTCCGTGAAGACGCGAACTACCTATTAAAAGATAAGTCCATGCGTTTATCGACGTATGATCGCAGTTTTGAATCAAAAACGTTATCTCAGCGGTTTTTGACCATCTTTGCGGGCCCGATGATGAACTTCATTTTAGCGTTTGTCATTTTTACACTGGTGGCTATGATCGCAGGCTTCCCAGTGACCGATTCAAATGAGCTTGGGGCCGTCAGTGAGACTTTACCAGCGGGTGAATTTTTTGAAGTCGGCGACCGGATTGTGGCGGTTGAAGATCAAGTCACCAACAGTTGGGATGACTTTAGTGTGGCCATGTCACAACGACTTGGCATGCGTAACATCGCCATCACCATTGAACGCGATGGTAACCGTCAAGATTATGTGATTAACCCGCGTCTATTCTTTTATTCGGTCGGTTTTAATTCTCATCCAGAAGCGACCACCGACTTACGGATAGGTCCTGTGGTTAGTGGTACTTTAGCGGCGCAAGCAGGCATCCAAGAAAACGATGTGATTGTGGCCATCGATGGGCTTTCTATGACCTCATGGCAAGATGTGACCCTCATCATGCAAGAAGAGGCTTCCTCTAGGACCTTCACACTTGAACGTGATGGGACGCCCTTTGAGGTGACCATTGAGCCTTTTGAACAGGACTTATTAAGCGCTCAAGGCGTGAGCGCCGTTGAAAGTATCATCGGCGTATCCCCAACCAGTGAGTTTCGCTTTTTACCGAGCTTTTCTCAAGGCGCTTTGAGTGTCCGAGGGGCTGGTACGATGATTTTTGATACGTTGAGGTTGTTAATTAACTCCTCGCAAGTGGGCGTGGGCGATTTAGCGGGCCCGATTGGAATTTTTACGATTACCTCCCAAGCGCGTGCGCAAGGGTTGGTTGTCTTACTCAACTGGGTGGGGTTACTCAGTGTTAACTTAGGGATTTTAAACTTATTACCGATTCCTGCGCTTGATGGTGGACGGATTGTCTTTATTGGCTATGAAGCGTTGACACGACGCAAAGTCAACAAGCGTTTTGAAAACTTACTGCATCTGATGATGTTATTTCTTTTACTCTCGTTGTTTGTCTTCGTGGCCTTCAACGATGTCATTCGACTGTTCAACTAGGAGGCTACTTTTATGAAACAGAGTTTACTATTTGTGCCCACGCTGAAGCAAGCTCCTGCCTCAGCGGAAGTCAAAAGCCATAAACTGATGGCGCGTGCAGGCATCATCAAGCAAACGGCTTCAGGCATCTATACGTACTTACCACTCGGCTACAAGGTGCTTAAAAAGATTGAAAAAATCACCCGTGAAGAGCTCGATAAACGAGGCTGTTCAGAACTGTTAATGCCGGCTTTACAACCCCGTGATTTATGGGATGAGTCAGGCCGTTGGGATTTATATGGTCCTGAACTGATGCGTTTAAAAGACCGTAAAGATCGGGATTTTTGTTTAGGACCCACCCATGAAGAAATCATCACACAAGTCGTACGTGATTACATAAATTCTTATAAACGTCTCCCCTTAGCGTTGTATCAAATTCAAACCAAGTTTCGTGATGAGATGCGCCCACGGTTTGGCCTCATGCGAGGCCGTGAATTTATCATGAAAGATCTCTACACGTTCCATGAGGATGAAGCCGATCTTAATCGTTGGTATGGTGAAATGATGACCGCTTATACGGCGATTTTTAAACGGTGTGGTTTAGAGACGAAAATGGTCGCAAGCGACACCGGTCAAATCGGTGGGGATGAAGCGCATGAGTTTATGGTCATGAGTGAAGTTGGTGAAGATACGATTGCTTATTGTTCTGTGGGCGATTACGCGGCCAACCAAGAATTTTCGGGGTTAAAAGCGGGCGACCCCTGTCCTTCAGGTGACGGCGTTATAAAAACCGCTCAAGGCATTGAAGTGGGCAACATTTTTAAGCTTGGTACTAAATACTCTACCAGTATGAACGCCTATTACACCAATAAAGAAGGCGAACGTAAACCGGTCATCATGGGCTGTTATGGGATTGGTATTTCAAGAACATTGATGGCGGCGGTGGAACAAAACGCCACGGACAGTGGGCTCGTGTGGCCTGAAGAATTAACCCCGTTTGATGTCCATATTTTACCGTTAAATGACGATCCTTTCAGTCAATCTTTATATGAGACACTGTCGACACACTATGACGTGCTTATGGACGATCGTGATGAACGTCCGGGCATTAAGTTTAACGACGCAGACCTGATTGGCATTCCTTATCACATCATCATCGGTAAGGGGTTAAAAGACGGCGTTGTTGAAATGAAAAATCGTCGCACAAATGAGACCTTAAACGTTCCTTTAAAGGCCATTGAAGACACCTTAAAATCCTGGCTTTAAAGCGCTTATTAAAAGAATTTTAAACACTCATAAAAGATTGTGATGATTCCTCTAAAGGGAGCCACAATCTTTTTCTTTTTTTTAAGGGAAAACACTTGATTTATGCGCCATGTTTTTATATACTCTTTATTGTCGGCCATCAGCAACAGGCCAACCGTCCCTCCCCACCCACAAACGCAGTAAGAAAAAGAAGTAAAAAAAGGGTGTGCAAAGAATTGACAAGGGGGAAAAAGTATAGTAGTATGTTTAAGCACCCACAAGATAAGTGGGGGTTTAACATGG
>LFIK01000013.1_pt1 | contig 116635 bp, 115 predicted proteins | sample 643401 | NCBI WGS metagenome assembly LFIK01 (sample SAMN03777447, study PRJNA286221) | soda lake metagenome | biome: soda lake; feature: Kulunda steppe; material: water; isolation source: sample T5-Br brine of Lake Tanatar-5 | place: Russia: Kulunda steppe | collected 2010-07
CGACGTCTCCAGCCCCGTTCTCGACCCGGCCGATGCCGGGCGCGGGCAGCTGCACGCGCTGCAGGCCCTCATCGGGGGTCCGTTCTCGCTGCTCATCCTTTGATGCCGTGGCGTCGTCCCGTCCCCACCAACGACGACGACACGGCGATCACCACCGGGGTGTCAGCCTCACACGGATGAGTCACCGCACGATGCGGTGAGGGAGTACGCAGCATGAGCACCGCACCATGAGCACACGAGTCGACAGCGACACGGGGGCCGACGTGACCGGCGTCAGGGTGCCCCGATTCGTCCTGCCCGACGTGGGCGACGAGCCCATCCGCCACCCCAGGAAGGCCACCCGATGACCGTGATCAAGGTCACCGTCCCACCGGACCACACGCCGGAGGAGGAGCGCCAGCTCGTCGCCGACGTCGCTGCGTCCTACCTCGACTCCACCGGCTCCGACGACGTCCACGTCGAGGTGGAGCGCTCCGAGGAGGTCGACTACCGCTCGGTCCAGGCGGCCAGCACCTCCCGCTGGAGCCAGTGAGCCGCCGCGACACCGCCAGCCGCGACACCGCCAGCCGCGCGAGCGCGCACGGCCCCTGAGCACCGCCGCCGCGGCACCGCGTTCCCACCAGTCCCAGACCCAGACCGAGAGGCCCTGAGCGACCATGGCACCGAAGACCATCATCGAGAAGATCTGGGACGAGCACGTCGTCCGCCGCGCCGAGGGCGAGCCCGACCTGCTCTACGTGGATCTGCACCTGATCCACGAGGTCACCTCGCCGCAGGCGTTCGAGGGCCTGCGTCAGGCCGGCCGGCGGGTCCGTCGTCCCGAGCACACGCTCGCGACCATGGACCACAACGTCCCCACCGACCCGCGCCAGACCAGTGGTGAGCTGCCGATCGCCGACGAGTTGTCGGTCAAGCAGATGGACGCGCTGCGCGACAACTGCGCCGAGTTCGGCATCAAGCTGTTCGAGATGGGCAGCCGCAACCAGGGCATCGTGCACATCATCGGCCCGGAACTCGGGCTCACCCAGCCGGGCTCGGTCATCGTCTGCGGCGACTCGCACACCGCCACGCACGGCGCATTCGGGGCGCTCGCGTTCGGCATCGGGACCTCGGAGGTCGAGCACGTGCTCGCCACCCAGACCCTGCCCCAGCGCATGCCGCGCACGCTGGCCGTCGACGTCGAGGGCGAGCTGCCCAAGGGCACGACCGCCAAGGACCTGATCCTGCACGTGCTCAACACCATCGGCGTCGATGGTGGCGTCGGGCAGGTCATCGAGTACCGCGGCGAGGCGATCCGCAACCTCTCCATGGAGGGGCGGATGACGATCTGCAACATGTCCATCGAGGGCGGGGCACGCGCGGGACTGATCTCGCCCGACGAGACCACGTTCGCCTACCTCAAGGACAAGCCGCTCGCGCCGCAGGGCGACGACTGGGACGCCGCGCTGACCGCGTGGCGCGCGCTGGCGACCGACGAGGGCGCGACCTTCGACCGGACCGTCACCATCGATGCGCGTGCCATCGTGCCGACCGTGACCTGGGGCACGACCCCGGCCCAGTCGATCCGGATCGACGAGCGCATCCCGCGGCTCGAGGACGCGCCGGACGAGGCGACCGCGGCGCAGTGGACCCGCGCGTACGCCTACATGGGGCTCGAGGGTGGCGAGGCGCTCACCGACCTCGCGCTCGACAAGGTCTTCATCGGCTCGTGCACCAACGGTCGCATCGAGGACCTGCGTGCGGTCGCCGAGGTGGTCAAGGGCCGCAGGGTCGCGGACAACATCGAGGCGATGGTCGTGCCGGGCTCGGGGCTCGTGAAGGCCGCGGCGGAGGCCGAGGGGCTCGACCAGATCCTGATCGAGGCCGGCTTCGACTGGCGCGATCCGGGCTGTTCGATGTGCCTGGGCATGAATCCCGACCAGCTCGCCCCCGGCGAGCGGTGCGCCTCGACGTCGAACCGCAACTTCGAGGGTCGGCAGGGTTTCAAGGGCCGCACCCACCTGGTGTCCCCGGCCATGGCCGCGGCCGCCGCCATCCACGGTCGTTTCGTCGACGTTCGCGAGGAGCTGTAGATGCAGGCCTTCACCACCGTCACCAGCCACGCGTGCCCCGTCATGCTCGACGACGTGGACACCGACCTGATCATCCCCAAGCAGTTCCTGAAGTCGGTGTCCAAGACCGGGTTCGGCCCGTTCGCCTTCAGCGAGCGTCGCTACCTCGACGACGGTTCGCCGGACCCGGCCTTCCCGATGAACAAGCCGGAGCACGCCGGCTCGCAAGTCCTGCTCACCGGCCGCAACTTCGGGTGCGGATCGTCGCGGGAGCACGCGCCGTGGGCGCTCGACGACGCGGGCTTCCGGGTCATCATCGCGACCAGCTTCGCCGACATCTTCCGCACCAACTGCGGCAAGGTCGGGATGCTGACCGTGGAGCTCGACGGTGCGGTCGTCAAGCAGCTGGAGGCGCTCGTCGCGGCCGACCCGTCGGTGCAGGTCACCGCGGACCTCGAGCAGCAGCTCGTCAGTGCCCCGGGTGTCGGCGAACTCGAGGGCGTCGAGGTGTCGTTCGACATCGACCAGCACACCAAGCACTGCCTGATCAACGGGCTCGACGACATCGCGCTGACCCTCGGCCACGCCGATGCGATCGACCGCTACGAGGCATCCCGTGCACGCCTCAAGCCGCTGGTCCCGACGCCGTAGGGCGCTCGGGCCGGCCCGCACGACCGGGGTCAGCGCGGGTGACGTCCACCCCGACTACAGCGGCACGGCCAGGTCGGTGACGAACTCGCCGCCGACGGCGGCGAGCGCGCTGGGTGCGACCAGCAGCTTGAGCCGTCGGCTGCCACCGCCCACGATGACGCGGTCGAGTGACTCGATACGGGCATCGAGGTAGAGGGGGAGCTCGGCCGGGAGTCCGAACGGCGTGACCCCGCCGATGGCCATCCCCGTGGTGGCCTGCGTGAGTTCGGCCGGCGCGAACGACAGCTTGCGCACGCCGAGCAGCTTGCGGACCCGCTTGTTGACGTCGAGCTTGGTGGTGGCGAGCGCGACGCAGGCAGCCAGCGTCGGTGGGTCGTCCTTGGATGCCACGACGATGCAGTTGCCTGACGTGTCCAGCGGGTAGTCGTAGCGCGCACAGAAGTCGGCGGTGTCGGCGAGCTCCGGGTCGATCTCGATGACGTCGAAGGGTTCACCGGTCGTGGCGACCGCGGTCAGCACGGCACGCTCGAGGTCGGTCTGGGCGAGGTCGAGGGGGTCGGACATCGGTGGCTCCGGTCGCGGGGATGGGGGCTGGTCGCGGCGCAGGTCTAGCGCACGAGGGTGACGGCGGGGATCGCGAGCTCCGTATCGGTCGGCGCCCCGTGCTGCCCGGGCAGCCGCCCACCGAACGGATCCCGGTCGGATTCGATCCACGCGATCGGATCCGCGGCGGCGACGATCACCTCGCCGATCCGCTCGGCCACCGCCGGGCGCAGGTCCACCGGTGACCCGAACCAGCCGGCCGCGATCGCCTCGGCCCGGGTCAGCACCAGACCGCGGTCACCGACGTGCGCCCGCCAGGTGGCGACCACGTCGTCGTGCGCGCCGTCGATCACCATCAGCTGTTTCGCCCGGGGATCACCGCCCACGGCCCGCACGCCGGCCAGCAGGTCCGGGCGGTCGAGGAGGTCGACGAACCCGTCGTCGGCGACGGTGACCATGCCGTGGTCGGCCGTGACGACGATGGCGACGTCGGCGGGCAGCTGGTCGCGGGCGCGACGCAGGGCGCCCTCCACCGCCGCGAGCGCCGTGCACCATTCGTCACTGCCGGGACCCAGCACGTGACCGATCTGGTCGACCTCGCCGTGGTGCGCGTAGACGATCGCGGGATCACGGGACCCGGCCACCGCATCGGGCCGGCGTACGGCGGCGTCGATGGCGACGGTCAGGGTCGTGTCCAGATCCTGTGCCGCACGTGGTGTCCCGCCCCGCAGCGCCGCCCGGGTCAGGCCGGAGTCCAGGAACTCCGCACGCAGCACGCGCGTGACGCGGACCCCGGCATCATCGGCACGTTCGAACACGGTGGGCACCGGCTGGAGGTCCTCGGGCGGGAGCGCGCTGCGGGCATCGGCACCGTCCATGCGGTGGAAGGTCCAGGTCAGGGTCGACAGCCGCTGTGCCTGACCCGGCAGGGTGAGGAACGAACCGGTGATGCCGTGTGCCACCGGGGCCCGGCCGGTCGCCAGACTGGTCAGGTTGGTGGCCGTGGCCGCCGGGAAGGTCGCATCGAGGGTCGGGCCGGGCGCAGCCGCGAGCATCGGCGCGATCGACCCATGACGGTCGAGCAGCTCCCGGCCCAGGCCGTCGACGACGAGCACCACGACGCCGCGGATCGCCGCCGGCAGCGTGAGCGGGGCCGGATCACTCCCGGTGACCGCCGACCACACGGCCGGCAGGATGGCCGTGATCGAACCGGCACCGCTCGCCGGGGCACGCAGGTGGGGATGCGTGATGGTCAGTAGCCGAGGTCGACGTGCACCGGTCCGAGCAGCTCGTCGTCACGGACGAACCGCTCGACGTTCTCCCGTACCCGGGCCCACAGCAGCTTCATCCCCATCTCCGGGGTGTTGCCGACGTGCGGGGTGATGATCACGTTGTCCATGGACCACAACGGGTGGTCCGCCGGCAACGGTTCCGGATCGGTGACGTCCAGCGCCGCACCGCCCAGTCGCCCCTCACGCAACGCCGACATCAGCGCGTCGGTGTCGATGTGCCGGCCGCGCGCCACGTTGACGATCCACGCATCCTCGCGCATCACGTCGATCGCGGCCGCATCCAGGATGTGTTCGGTCGCCGGCGTCAGTGCCAGTGCCAGGACGACGACGTCGGCCTCCGACAGGGCATGGTGCAGCTCGTCGAGTCCGAAGACCTCCGCGACCCCGGGGATCGGCTCCGCACGGTTGCGGACCACGGTCAGGTACGCACCGAACGGCAGCAGCAGGCGCACCAGTGACCGGGTGATCGAGCCACCACCGAGGATGCAGACGTGCGCGCCGAGCAGGTTCTTGCCGACCGGTTCCGACCATTCGGTGGCGCGGGCGTACCGGCCGATGCCGCGCAGCCCACCCAGCATGAGCGCGAGGACGTGTTCGGCCACGGGCTCGGCATAGACGCCCTTGCCGCAGGTCCACTGCCGCACGTCGTCGATGACGTCGACGAAGGGTTCCACGCCGGCGAAGGGCAACTGCACCCACTTGATGTCCGGGTGTTCGTCCAGGATGCGCCGCAGCTCGTCGGGACGGTCGTGCGCGGCCCAGATGAGCGCGTCGGCCTCGTCGATGCCGACCAGTTCCCCGCCACCCTCGGTCACGGCCTCGCGCAGTTCATCACGCGTTCCCGCCGGTAGGACTGCACATCGGGCTGTGCCCACGCGTCCGACTCCCCTCGTCCACACTCCGGGCCGCGGCGACCCGGCGGTCGCGAAAGCTAGTCCGCGGCCGGCCCGACGTCACGGTGGCGGCCCGGGTGACGGTGACACCGCACGGTGCGGGCCGGGGGGCGTCCTCAGGCGAGCGCGTCGACGAGCGCGACGAAGTGCTCGCCGCGGGCCACGAAGTCCCGGTGGGAGCTGAACGACGGTGCCGCCGGTGACAGCAGCACGCTGCCACCGGGCGGGGTCCGCGCCGCCGCGACACCGACCGCCTCGCCGAGGTCCGTGGCGTCGATGACCCGGCGGGCGATGTCGGTGTGCCCGCTGGCGCGCAGCGCCGGTCCGAGCCGGGCCGCGAGTGGCGGCAGCAGCACGGCCACCACCCGCTCGTCGGCGAGCAGGTCGACCAGCGGGTCGAGCTGCTGGCCACGATCGTCCCCGCCGAGCAGCACGGTGACCGGTCCCCGGTCCATATACGCCCGCACGGCTGCGACGGCGGACTCGGGCACGGTGGAGATGCTGTCGTCGACGAACCGCACCCCACCGTGGTCACCGACCGGGGTGAGCCGGTGGGGTAGTGGCGCGAAGTCCGCCAGGGCACCGATGAGCGGGCGCACGCCACCGGGCAGCGCCAGCCGCTGGTCGACCACGGCCAGCGCCAGCACCGCGTCGTCGACGAGGTGGTCGCCGACCAGCCCGGCGGCGCGCAGCGCCGCACCGATCGCCGCCCGGTCGGTGGAGGTCGCGACCGCGGCGATGCGGCTCCCGGCTGCCTCGACGCGGTCGTGGCGGGCGACGGTGGGGGTGACCACGACCCGGTCGGCCACGGTCAGCAGCCGCAGCTTGTCGGCGTGGTAGCGCTCCACGCTGCCGTGCCACGGGACGTGGTCGACCAGCAGCGTCGTGATCGCCCCCAGCGCGACGCGGGCGTCGAGGTCGGCGAGCTGGTAGCTCGACAGCTCCAACACGACGTCGTCGACGTCCAGCGCCGCGTCGTCGGCCTGCAGCGCCGCGCGGCCGATGTTGCCCAGCAGCGCCACGTCCCGGCCGGCGGCGCGCAGCAGATGGGCGATCATCGCCGCCGTGGTCGACTTGCCCTTGGTCCCGGTGACCGCGATGACGTCGTGGTTGTCGCGTTGGGCGGCCCACCAGCCGGTCGGGGTCGTGACCGGCACACCCGCAGCGACCACGGCGGCCACCCCGGGGCGATACGGGCTGACGCCCGGCGAGCGGTACACGGCCGTGGCCCCGGTGGGGATCGCGCCGACGACGTCGAGGTCGACGCCGATGCGGACGTCGAGCCCGAGATCGTCCAGCGTCGCCAGCACCCCCGGGTCCGGCGTGCCCTCGTCGAGCAGCAGCAGCGGCACCCGCGCATCGCGCGCCCGCAGCAGCCGGGCGAGTTCCCGGGTCTCCCGTCCGAGGCCGAGCAGGACGATCACGAGGCCAATCCGGGCAGTTCGGTGAGCACGGCCTCCAGCGTCGGTCGCAGGCGCGGGTCGTAGCCGCGGAGGTCGACCCCCTGGACGAGCTCCCGTAGCCGGTCCGACGCGCCGGTGCCGGCGTGTCCGAGCGCACGGACGGCGACGTGGTCCGCCCACTGCGGATCGTCGGCCAGCAGGTCGTAGGCGAGCTGGACCTCCTCCACGGTGCCGACGCACTCGAAGGGTTTGCGCACCGGATCGACCAGATCGCCGAGTGCCGCCACCAGATCGGGTTCGGCCAGGGCGTCGTAGCCGGTCGCCGCCCGGAAGTCCTCGGGGATCGTGAACGGGGCCAGCATGACCTGGACGAACAGGCACTTCGGGCACCGGCCACACCATTCACGGCGTTCGCCCCGCAGGGCGTAGGCACGGTTGCAGCTGTTGACCGCCGTCAGCGGCACCCCGAGCGCCACGAAACAGCCGGCGACGACGAGTTCGGGCAACGGCCGCAGCACGGACCACGCCCGCACGGCGCCGCCGGTGGCGGCACGCATGGCGGCGAGGTGCAGCGTCTCGAACGTCGTGGACTTCGAATACTGGTGGTTGACCGGCGTGCCATCGACCGTGCGGGTCGGCTCGTCGGCGGACCCCTCGTTGGACAGCAGCACGTCGCCACGGTCGTCGAGGATCGCGCTCACGCACGCGATCGAGGCGACGATGGCCGTGATCGGGATGTGGCCGTTGAGCCCGCCCGCGTCGTTGTAGGCGAACAGGCGCTCGTCGAGGTGGCGCTCGACGCGGACCAGTTCGAGATGTGCGGCGCCGGCCGTGCGCTCCATCGACGCGCGCGTGTTGACGGCGAAGGCCTCGGCGTCGAGTCCGGCCCGGTTCGCGAGCCAGGCGGTCACCGCGGAGTCCTTGCCGCCACCGACCGGCACCAGCACCCCGGTCCCCGGTTCGGCCGGCGGCGCAGCCGGTGTGACGCGTGCCACCTCGACGTCGGCCCAGCCGCGCAGATCCAGGTCGTTGGCCACGGCGAACTCGGCGAGTCCATCGGTGACCAGTGCCTGGAGCATGTCGCGGGTCGCGTCGGTCGCGGCCGGTAGCTCGATCCGAGGCGGGATCGTCAGCTTGTAGTACGACGTCGAGGCGGCGACGGCCAGGACGTCGAGCGCGCCCCGCAGCGCAGCGGCCCGGGGGCCGTCGAGGGCCGCATCGAGGTCGCGGCCGACGAATCGCAGCGTCTCGGTGAAGCGGCTCAGCCCCGTGATCTCGACGTCGAGGAACAGCACCTCGCCGTCGGTCCGCCAACCGTGCACGACGAACCGGGCGTCGTGCGCGTCGCCCCCGAGCGTCGCGGTCACTCGCCGATGGGTGGCATCGGCCTGCGCGTTCGCGTCCATCAACCGGCGAACCGGTAGGTGGTGGCCAGCAGCCGCTCGCGGACGGCCGCATCGTCGGCGGCGGCCACCGCCGTGCGGGCCATCCCGGCCGCACCCTGCAGCACGGCCCGGTCGGCCGAGGGACGGATGCAGGCGGCGGTGAACTCGGGCTGGTGGTTGACCGCGCCGTCCGTCTCGATGGCGAGCATCGGGTGGATGGTGGGCATCGCCAGCGACACGTTGGCCATGTCGGTGGACCCGGCCAGCTCCCGGGGCAGATCGTCGTCGGGGAACACCCGGCCCGCCTGTTGCGCCTCGCGCTCCCAGAGGCCGACGAGTTGCTCGTCGTGGAGGAACTCCGAGTAGGCGGGCCCCGGCTCGTCGAAGTGCACGGTCGCGCCCGTGGCGATCGCGCCGGCCTCGAAACACGCCTGCACCCGGGGGTAGAGCTCGGCGAGCTGGGCGAGGTCCGCCGCGCGGGCGTACCACTGCCCGGCCGTGCGCTCCGGGACGATGTTCGGGGCATCGCCGCCGTCGGTGACGATCCCGTGGATCCGGTCGGTCGGCTTGATGTGCTGGCGCAGCAGCCCGATCCCGACCTGCGCGACGGTCAACGCGTCGGCGGCGTTGATCCCCATCTGCGGGAACGCCGAGGCGTGCGCCGAGCGGCCGGTGTAGCGCACGTCGAAGTGCTGGACCGCGAGGCAGGGGAAGACCGACGATTCGAACGGTGCCGGGTGCACCATCATCGCGGCGTGCAGGCCGTCGAAGGCACCGTCCTCCATCATCAGGATCTTGCCACCGCCGCCCTCCTCGGCGGGTGTGCCGAGCACGTGGACGGTCAGCCCGACCTCGTCGGCGACCTCCGCCAGCGCGAGCCCCGCGCCGACCGCGGCCGCCGCGATGACGTTGTGCCCACAGGCGTGGCCGATGCCCGGCAGGGCGTCGTACTCCGCGCAGATGCCGACGTGCAGCGGCCCGGACCCGAACGTCGCGTGGACCGCGGTGTCGAGTCGACCGACCCCGTGCTGCACCGCGAAGCCGGCCCCGTCCAGTGCGTCGGCGACCCGCTGTGACGAGGTGTGCTCCTCGAAGCCGATCTCCGCGTCGCCGTGGACCGCATGCGACAGCGCGAGCAACTGCTCGTTGCGTCGGTCGATCACGGTGGTGACCTGCTCGGCTGCGTCCACGTGCACGGCCTCTCGTCTCGTCGGTGTCGATCGGCTCAATACGCTACGCGACGAGCGGTGTCGACGAGGAGCCCGGGATGGTACGAGCGGTCGCTTTCGACCTGATGGACACGGTCTTCCGTGACCCGTTCCGGGAGGCGCTGGAGGCGGCCACCGGACTGAGCCTGACCGAGCTGTTCGAACGGCGCGAACCGGGGGTCTACCCGGCGTTCGAACGCGGCGAGCTCGACGAGGACGCCTACTGGGCGCACTATGCCGACGCCGGTATCGCCGTCGACCCGGTGGCATTCCACGAGGTCCGCCACGAGGGCATCGAGTTCCTGCCCGGGATGCGTCAGCTGCTCGACGAACTCGATGGGCGGATCGTGCGGGCGACGGCGTCGAACTATCCGGTGTGGGTCGAGGAGCTGGCCGCCGGGCCGCTCAAGGGTCGCTTCGAGCACATCGTCGCCTCCTACCACCTCGGGGTCCGGAAGCCCGATGCCGCGTTCTACGAACGGCTCCTCGAGCGGATCGAGCTGCCTGCCGACGAGGTGCTCTTCATCGACGACCGCGACGAGAACGTCGCCGGCGCGCAGGCGGTCGGGATCGCGAGTCACCACTTCGAGGACGCACCGACGCTGCGGGCCTGGCTGTCCGCGCAGGGTGTGCCGCTCGCGGCCTGACGCCGCTGCGGCGGCCCCGTTCGGATTCGTTGTAGCCAAACGCGATGAGCGGTCGCGTTTCACGACAACGAAGACGTTCGGTGTGCGGACGTCGTCGGCGTCCGGCACCGAGGCGGCGGGTGTGGCCGGTCAGGTGCCGTCACCCAGCGCCGCCCGCACCCGTTCGGCGGCAGCGTCCGGGTCGAGCCGCACCTCGCCCGTCGCGACCCACCAGGCCACGACGACGTCGGCCCACCGGTCGGGAAGTGCATCCGCCCAGGCCCGCGCGGCGCGGCCCTCGTCGAGGTGGCCGTCGCACCAGCCGTCGTCGCCGACCTCGGCCGCGCACGGACGGCAGAGCGCCGGCCAGCCGGCGGGACCGCAGGTCGGCAGCAGCCGCGGTCGTTGGCCGCAGCGGTCGCAGGTTCCCGCGTCGACCGCGCGGGGGCCGACGTCGGTGGCGTCGAGCCAGGGTGCGAGCTCGCGTAGCTGGGCCCGCACCCGGGCTCGTTGATCACGTTCCACCGGGCGACGCAGGCCTGTCAGGCGCTACGGATGACCCCGGTCTCGGCGAACTTGTCGTGGAAACCACGCTTGGACGGGTCGGAGTTGATCGTGACCGCGATGCCGATGACGGCCGCGAGGGAGATCAGTCCGCCCAGCACGGTCGGGATGATGTTCAGGGCCACGTAGGCGTTGCGCTTGATCGCCGCCTCGAGGCTCGGCGGGTTGCCGGCCTCGTCGACGACGGTCAGGTTCATGACCTTCTTGCCGATCGTCTGACCGCTGGTCGACTCCAGGTAGGACAGGTAGCCGAGGTACGCAACGGCCTGGATCAGCGTCCCGACGTAGCTGGTCGCGAGCCCGGCGATGGCCAACACGATGCCCAGCGGGATCCCGACGATCAGACCATCGAGCAGCTTGGCGACGAAGCGCACACCGAGGGTGGCGGCCGAGCCGCCACCGCCACCACCGCCGGCGTTCGGGTCGACCGGCGGGGCCTGGGGCGGCGTGGGCTGGGGTGGCGGCGGGGTGCCGCTCCCCGAGTCGCTCGGTGGTGGGTTGTTCGGACCGTCGCTCACGGGTGCCCCTTACGGATTCGGTACGAGATCGGTTCGGTGGTGCGTCGATCGGTCCATGGCGCGGTACCGACGACGCTGTTCACACCACGCTAGGTGATGTGTCACGTGCTGGCGAGGGTCCCGACATGGCCCGAGCAGCACCGCACGCTGACCGCGCGGGCGGGTAGGGGTCGAGGTGGTTGCGCGCAGCTGCCTACGATCACCAACCCGGATTCCAGACGACCCATCAACCAGGTGGACGACCCCATGACACACCGACTCGCGATCCTCGGCGGCGACGGCATCGGCCCGGAGGTCGTCGCCGAGGGCCTCAAGGTGCTCGACACGCTCGAACAGCTCGAGGGCTTCGCCACCGAACGGGTGGACTACGACCTCGGTGGTCGCCGCTACCTCGACACCGGCGAGGTCCTGGGCGAGGACACGTTGGAGGAGCTGCGCGGTTTCGATGCGATCTACCTCGGTGCGGTCGGCACCCCGGACGTGCCGCCCGGCGTGATCGAGCGGGGTCTGCTGCTGAAACTGCGGTTCGCGTTCGACCAGTACGTCAACCTGCGGCCGGTCAAGCTCTACCCCGGTGTGACCTCACCGGTTGCGGGCCTCACCCCGGAGCGCTGTGACTTCGTCGTCATCCGGGAGAACACCGAGGGTGTCTACGCCGGCGCGGGCGGGGTGCTCTACGAGGGCACCCGGGCGGAGGTCGCGACCCAGGAGAGCGTCAACACCTTCCACGGCGTCGAGCGGGTGCTGCGCTACGCGTTCGAGACCGCGCAGGCCCGAGGCGGCACCCTCACCCTGGTCCACAAGACCAACGTGCTGACCTATGCCGGGGGGCTGTGGATGCGTGTCTTTGAGCAGCTCGGCACCGACGAGTTCCCGACGGTCGAACGCGACTACGTCCACGTGGACGCGGCGTGTCTGTACTTCGTCACGCAGCCGGAGCGGTTCGACACGGTCGTGACCGAGAATCTGTTCGGGGACATCATCACCGACCTCGGCGCGGCGGTGCAGGGCGGCATGGGGCTGGCGGCGTCCGGCAACCTCGACCCGACGCGCGCGGCACCCTCGATGTTCGAGCCGGTTCACGGCTCCGCTCCCGACATCGTCAGGACCGGTCGCGCCGACCCGGTCGCGGCCGTGATCAGCCTCGGGCAGCTCCTGGCGTTCCTCGGCGAGGCGGGGGCCGCGGCCCGGGTCGACCGGGCCGTCGCCGAGCTGCTGGCCGCACGCGGCACACGCGTCCCGGACGGCGTGGAATACTCGACCGGCGACGTCGGCGACGAACTGGTGGAGCTCGTCGGCAGCGCCTGATCGGTGTCGGCTGAGCAGCCGGCCTGATCGGCACCGCCCGACCGGCACCGTGCGCATCGACCGCAGGAGTTCGTGACATGCCCTTCCCCGCCTCGGACACGATCTGGATGGACGGCGCATTCGTCGACTGGGACGACGCGACCGTGCACGTGCTCACCCCGACACTGCACTACGGCTACGGGGTGTTCGAGGGGATCCGCGCGTACCCGACCGCCGACGGGCCGGCGGTGTTCCAGCTGCGTCCCCACCTCGAGCGCCTGCACCGTTCGGCGAAGCTGTATCCGCCGCTCGACGAGATCCCCTACGACGTCGACCAGCTCGTCGACGTGGTCGAGGAACTCATCCGCGTCAACGGTCACACCGGCGGGTGCTACATCCGACCGACGATCTTCCTCGGCTACGGCGAGATCGGGCTGAATCCGCTGCCCTCCGAGCCCTCGATCGCGATCGCCACGTGGGAGTGGGGCAGCTACCTCGGTGAGGAGTCGCTCGTCAACGGCGTGCGGGTCATGATCAGCTCCTACCGCCGCATCGGCAAGAACACGATCCCGCCGGCGGGCAAGGCCAACGGGCAGTACCTCAACTCGTCGCTGGCCAAGGTGGAGGCGCTGCGTGCCGGCTACGACGAGGCGATCATGCTCTCCGAGGACGGGTTCGTCGCCGAGGGCACCGGCGAGAACCTGTTCGTGGTGCGTGACGGCGTCATCCATACGCCGCCGCTGCACGACGGGCCGCTGGCCGGCATCACCCGCGCCAGCGTCATGCAGATCGCCCGGGATCTCGGCTACGAGGTCGTGGAACAATCCCTGGTGCGCACCGACCTCTACCTCGCCGACGAGATGTTCCTGACCGGGACCGCCGCGGAGCTCACCCCCGTGCGCGAGATCGCCGGCTACGAGCTCGGGACCCGTGGTCCGGTGACAGAGGCGGTCCAGTCGACGTTCCTGTCGGCGGTCCGTGGCGAGGTCGAGGGCTACCACGACTGGTTGCACGTGGTGCGCTCGTGAACGTGCCGGAGCTGACCCCAGCGCTGCGCACGCGTCTGGTCCGCCGGGGTCTGATCGCGTCGTTGTGCGCGATCCGATCGGTGGGTGCCGGCGGAACCCCGACGCCGGACGCCAGCGCCGAGGAGCTGACCGCGTACGCCCTGAAGCTGCGCGAATCGATGGAGGAGCTGGCCGGCCGCGCCCCGATCGGTCGCCGGCTGCGGGTGCAGGACGCCGCCGACGCACCGGTGGGCTCGACCTGGGTCACCGACGAGCGCGGGTTCGACGGCGCGCTGCCGGCGGACGTCGAGGAGCCGTGGCGCGCGGTCGAGCGGGTCGTGCTGCACATCCACGGCGGGGCCTACGTGCTCGGGTCCGCCGCGACGCACCGCGGCCTGGCCGCGGCGATGAGCCGCACCGCCCGGGCGGCGGTCCTGCTGCCCGAGTACCGGCTCGCGCCGGAACACACCTTCCCCGCCGCCGCCGACGACGTGTTCGCGACCTACCGCTGGTTGCTCGAGCGGGTCGATCCGGCACACATCGCCGTGTCGGGCGATTCGGCCGGTGGCGGGTTGGCCGCGGGCCTGCTGGTGCGGGCACGCGACGAGGGACTACCGCTGCCGGCCTGCTTCGTGGGCATGTCACCGTGGATGGACCTGGCCGCGACGGGCGCGTCCATGCAGGAGCTCGCCGAGGTGGATCCGTGGTTGACGGCGGAGCTGGTCGTCCCCGCCGCCCGCGCGTATGCCGGTGAGGCCGCGCTGGACGACCCGCGGGTGTCGCCCCTGTACGCGGAGCTCGCCGGTCTGCCACCCACGCTCGTCCACGTCGGGGGCGACGAGATCCTGCTCGACGACGCCACCCGGTTCGTGGCACGCGCCCGGGAGGCGGGGGTCGATGCCTCGGTCGGCCGGTTCTCGGGCCTGTGGCACGTCTTCCACGCCTTCCCCGTCCCCGAGGCCCGCCAGGCGCTGCGCGAGATCGGCGGCTTCATCCGGCGGCACACCGCCACGGGGCCGGCCGCTGCCGTCAGCCGGCGACCCGCGGCATGAGTGCGCCGTCGCCCCCGCCGGGCATCGAGCTGACCGGCATCGACCCGGACGAGTTCCCCGCGTGGCTGCAGGCCTTCAGCGTCGTGTTCGGCATGACCACACCCGCGGACCGGATCGAACGCAGTCGGGGGGTGCTGGAGCAGGATCGGATCATCGCTGCCCGGGATGCGACCGGCGGCATCGTCGGGACCTCGGCCATCTACTCGTTCCGCATGTCCCTGCCCGGGCAGGTGGACGTGGCGTGTGCCGGCGTGACGCTCGTCTCCGTGCGGGCCGACCACCGCCGCCGGGGCGTGCTCAGCCGCATGATGCACGAACTGCTCGACCAGGCCGACGAGCGGGGCGAGCCCGTCGCCGCGTTGTGGGCCTCGGAGACCCCGATCTACGGACGCTTCGGATTCGGGCCGGCCGCCCCCACCGTCGACGTCGAGCTGCGTCGGGACCAGGCGGCGCTCACGCTCGACGGACCGGTGCACGAGATCCGGCTGGTCGACGTCGAGGTGGCCCGCGAGCACTTCCCGCCGTTGTACGACCGCTACCGGCGCACCCGGCCGGGGGCGATGACCTACAGCGACGCGTGGTGGGACAACCGCATCCTGGCCGCGTCCGCGAGTGCCGCCGCCGAGTCGGGACCGTTGCGGCTCGCCTGGCTCCCGGACCGGGGGTATGCGACCTACCGGGTCAAGGTCGACTGGGGTGACGAGGGTGCGGCCGGCCGCGTGCAGGTCGAGGAACTGGTCGGACTGGACCCGGCGGCCGTCGCCGCCCTGTGGCGCTTCGTGATCGACACCGACCTGACCACGACGACCGCGGCGATCCGTCGGCCGATCGACGATCCGTTGTTCGAACTGCTCACCGATCGCGGTCGCGCCCGGGTCACGGAGTCGATGGCGCTGCAGCTGCGCCTGGTGGATCTGCCGGCCGCGCTGATGGCCCGCCGCTACCTCGCCGACGGGGTGCACGTCCTGCAGGTCCACGATGCGTTCCGGCCGCGCAACGACGGCCGCTGGGCGGTGGTCGTGCAGGATGGTCGGGCGCAGGTCGAGCGCACCGACCTGCCCGCGGATCTCGACCTCGACGTCACCGCTCTGGCCACCGTCGCACTCGGCGGGGTCCGCGCCACCCAACTGCACGCGGCCGGGCGCGTCACGGGTGACCCGCGCGCCGCGGTGGCCCTGGACCGGACGCTGGCGACCGACGTGGCTCCGTGGCACGGCGGCATGTTCTGACGGCCGGGAGGTCCGGGACGACCGGGCCGTTCGGCGGGGGAGGTGGAGAGGTGGACGAGCACCACGACGCGTTCGAGCTGGCCACCCTCGTCGCGGGTGGGGAGCTCGAGTTCCTGCGTGCGGTGAGCCGACAGTTCCACGAGGACGAGTCCGACGAGGAACTCGAGCCGTTCGTCCCGCTCGTCGAGCCCGACCGGTCGATCGTCGCACGGGACGGCCGGCGGATCGTCGGCACCTTCGCCCTGCGGACCTCGACGCTCAGCGTGCCCGGTGGTGCGCCCGTGCCGTGCGCGGCCGTGACCGCCGTCGGGGTCGCCCAGACCCACCGACGTCGGGGCCTGCTGCGCGCCATGATGGAGCGGGGGCTGGCCGAGGCCCGCGAGCGGGGTGAGTCCGTCGCCGCGCTGTACGCCTCGGAGTCGGCGATCTACGGCCGGTTCGGGTTCGGTGGCAGCGTGCTCCAACGCCGCTACACGATCGACCGGTCCGGCATCCGGTTCCGCGATCCGGTCGACACCCGACTCGTCGAACCGGCCTCGCTCGAGCAGGCGTTGGGCGGCTGGCCCGCCGTGCTCGAGGCCGGCGTCCGCGCCCAGCGTGGTGGCTGCATCGCGATGTCGGCGGCCGACTGGCAGCAGTGGCTCGCCAACGACCCGGCCTCGGCGCGTGATGGTGCCAGTGCCCGCCGGCTGGTCCACGTCCCGGGCCGCGGCTACGCCGTCTATCGGGTCAAGGACCGTTTCACCGACGTCCTGCCCGACGGCGAGGTGCGGCTCGAGCAGCTCGCGGCCGTCGACGCGGAAGCCGAGCAGGCGCTGTGGCAGCACGTGCTCGACATCGATCTGACCGCGACCGTGTCGGCGTGGCTGCGACCACCCGACGACGCGCTGCCGTGGATGATCACCGATCCGCTCCGGCTGCGCGCAGCGGACGGACCACCGCTCTACACCCGTCTGCTCGACGTCCCCGCGGCGTTGACGGCACGCACCTACTCGGCACCCGGTGCCGTGACGCTCCGGGTGCACGACCGACTCGACGGTTCCCACACCTACCGGGTGGAGGTCGACGCCGACGGCCACGGCGACTGCATCGAGGTGGCGGACGCCGACACCGCCGTCGATCTGGAGTGCTCGCTGGAGACGCTGTCGTCGGTGTGGCTCGGCGGGGTCCGTGCCCGCCAGCTGCTGGCCGCCCGTCGGCTGATCGAGCACGTCGACGGAGCCGTCGATCGGCTGGATGCGATGCTCGCCGTCGACCGGCTGCCCTGGACCCCGTTCGAGTTCTGAGCGAGGTTTCCGGTGACGCTCGGGGTGTGGGCTGCGGCCCTTGGGACGTGGGCTGCATCGCACGGGTGTTCGCTGCGGCACGTGGTCGGAGGGAGCCCGGCCCTCAGCGACGTCGTCGTCGGCGACCGGCCGGCACGGCGTGCGCGGTGAACATGCCCGTGTCGATCGGGTGGGCCACGGTCGGTGCCACGTCGCGTGGTCGGTCGAACCCGGCGGCGCGTCGGTGGCGTCGCCCGATGGTGACCAGCGCGAGTCCGGCGGTGAGGGCGAGCAGTGCGAGCGTCAGGCGGAGGGGGAAGGCGATCACCCGGGTGGTGGCGATCAGCAGGTTGCCCTGGCCGTCGTCGAGTGCGACCTCGATGGTGCACCAGCACAGCAGCGGCGGGTCGGCCCAGCTCGCCTGGACCACGCGGGTCGAGTCGCCCAGGACGGTGAAGTTCTCGAACGCGAAGTCGTCGTCGCCCTTGGTGGCGAGCAGTTGGGTGTCGGCTTCGAAGCGACGGTGCACGTTGCCGCGGTTGTGCATGATCAGTTCGAAGGCGGCAGGACCGGTGTCCATCAACCGCGGCCCTGACAGCTCGCCGAGGTCGACGTGTTCGATGCGATTGCCCGGAACGTCGATGTAGAGCTTGACGGCGACCCGGTGGGTCACGGCGATGTTGCCGCCTGCGCCCGGCTCACCGGGGACGGCGAAGATCACCGACAGGTAACGCTCGCCCGGTTCGGCGTCGTCGGGGACCTCGACGGTGAGGACGACGTCGCGCCGGTCGCCCGGTGCCAGTTCGAAGGTGTCGACGTCCAGCGCGGCCCAGGACGTGGCGGAGAGCGCGTCGGGACCGAGGAACTGCGTCGTGCCGTCCTCGGTGACGGTGAAGTCGGCCAGTTCGGTCACGACCGTGAGCGCGTGGCTGCCGACGTTGTCGACCCGCAGCTCATGGCGGGACGGACCGGCGCCCTGCGGTATCTCGAGCACCGCGGGGCTGAGCCGCAGGGCGATCGGTGGCTGGTCGTCGGTCGGATCGGTGCCGTCGTCGACGGCCAGGGCCGGTGCGGCCAGTGCGGCGAGCAGGAGCAACCCGAGGAGCAGCACCACGACGGGGTGCTGACTCCTCGGGCCGCGGGTGATCATGTGGATCAGCCGTTTGCGGCGGCGGTGAAGGTCAGGCCACCCGAGTAGGTGTCGGCGTTGACCCACGGCATGGCGAGCGAGTAGCTGGCCGTCAGTGCGTCACCGCCCACGATGGACCGGTCGGTCTGGGTGTGGACGGTCGCCGCCGCCGTGTTGCTGAGCGGGGTCGGCGTCGAACCGCTGTTCTGCACGTGCAGTGCGGCGACCGGGATCGTGTCGCCGTTGTACCCCGGGTCGACGTCGGTCAATGCGCCGTTGTTCGGGACCAGGGCTTCCTGGTCGGCTTGCACGGTGACGTTGTAGCCCGTGCCGCTGTTGCTTTCCGCGGTCAAGGGAGTGAAGGCGGTGGCCGGGTCGCCGGGTGCCCCGGCCAACGTGAAGGCCGCTTCGGTGGCTGTCAGCGTGATGGTGCTGGCCACCTCGGCGTTCGCCGTCACTCCGGCGTCCGAGGCGAATGCGGCCGGGCCGACGGCCATGGTCGCGGCGAGACCGGCGACGGCCAGCAGGCCACCTCCGGCGGTGAACAGGCGGGAACGAACTGCGAGTGCAGTCATGGGGTTCTTTCGTGGGTGTCGGTAGCCCGGCTGACCGACGCCGACACGTTCACCGGAACCGGTCCCGTGGCTTTGCGTCCCCGCCTCACGACGGGTTTGCCCTTCTCGGAGAAGCTGCTCGAGCGGCGCAGGATGGCGAACCCATCAGAACGCGACGCAGGCACCTTCTTCGTCCCCCTCGACACCTGGCCCGCAGACCTTGAGTGCCGGTTCGCGTTGCCCGACTCAGCGCCCGGCGCGCCGCGAACTGATCACCCCGGTGTCGAACCCGGCCAGGTGCAGTCCGCCGTGGAATCGGGCGTGCTCGATCTTCAGGCACCGGTCCATCACGACGTCCAGCCCGGCGTCCTGTGCGCGGCGGGCGACGTCCTCGTGCCACAGGCCCAGCTGCATCCAGATGGCCGGTGCGCCGACGTCCAGCGTCTCGTCGAGCACGCCGGGCAGGTCGTCGGGGCGACGGAACACGTCGACGATGTCGGGCACGACCGGCAGGTCCGCCAACGAGGCGTACACCTCACGCCCGAGGATCTCGTCGGCGCGGGGGTTGACGAAGTAGACCTCGTAGTCCGACGACGAGGTCAGGTAGGTCGCCACGAAGTAGCTCGCCCGCGACGGGTTGTTCGACGCCCCGACCATGGCCACGGTCCGGCTGCGGCGCAACAGCGCCGCCCGGTCGGCGGCCCCCGGTCCGACCCAGTTGCGCGGAGCGGGCGCGTCGGCACCGTCGGGCGCGGCGGGCGCATCGGGGGTGGTCGTCGGCTCGGAGGCGGTGGTGTCGCTCATGCGTGCACCTGCAGGTCGTCGGTGGTGGGGACGCTCGCCCGCGCGATCTCCAGCGCCTGGTCCAGATCCCACAGGATGTCGTCGACGTCCTCGATCCCGACGCTGATCCGCACCAGGTCGTCGGGCACCCCGGCGGCGTCGAGCTGCTCGGCCGACAACTGCTGGTGGGTGGTGGAGGCGGGGTGGATGACCAGCGTGCGGGCGTCGCCGATGTTGGCGAGGTGGCTGGCGAGCTGCAGCGACTCGATGAACCGGCGGCCGACCTCCCGGGCGGGCCGGTCGGGTGCGTCGGCCAGGCCGAAGGCGAACACCGCACCCGGGCCTGCGGGGAGGTAGTGCTGCGCCCGGGCATGGTGGGGGTGCTCGTGGAGCCCGGCGTAGTTGACGTAGGCGATGCGATCATCCGCGGCCAGCCAGGCGGCGACGCGCTGGGCGTTGGCGAGGTGCTCCTCCATCCGCTGCGCGAGCGTCTCGATGCCCTGCAGCAGCAGGAACGCGGAGTGCGGGGCCAGCGCCGGACCGACGTCGCGCAGCTGCTCGGAACGCAACTTGGTGAGGAACCCGAACTCCCCGAAGTTGTCCCACCACCGGATCCCGCCGTAGGAGTCGACCGGCTCGGTCATCGTCGGGAAGTTGCCGTTGCCCCAGTCGAACGTGCCGGCCTCGACCACGACACCACCCAGCGTCGTGCCGTGCCCACCGAGGAACTTGGTCAACGAGTGCAGCACGATGTCCGCGCCGTGTTCGATCGGCCGGCAGACGTACGGGGTCGTGGTCGTGGCGTCCACGACCAGCGGGATGCCGTGGCGGTGGGCCACCTCGGCCAGACCGGCGAGATCGGCCACCTCACCGGACGGATTGGCGACCACCTCGGCGTAGAGGACCTTGGTCTCTGGACGGATGGCCGCTTCGTAGTCCGCCGGGTCGGTGCCGCGCACGAAGGTGGTGTCGACACCGAACCGGCGCAGGGTCACGTCCAGTTGGGTGACCGTGCCGCCGTAGAGCTGGGCGGCGGCGACCACGTGGTCGCCGGCGCCGCACAGGGCCGCGAAGGTGACGAACTCGGCGGACATCCCGGAAGCGGTGGCGACCGCGCCGATGCCGCCCTCCAGCGAGGCGATGCGCTCCTCGAGCGCGGCCACGGTGGGGTTGCCGATCCGCGAGTAGATGTTGCCGTACTTCTGCAGTGCGAACAGCGAGGCGGCATCGGCCGTGTCCTCGAACACGAAGCTGGTGGTCTGGTAGATCGGGACGGCCCGCGCACCGGTGGCCGCGTCGGGGACACCGCCCGCATGCAGGGCACGGGTGCGGAAGCCGAAGGTGCGGTCGGTCACGGGGTACTCCTCGATGCAGCGGTCTGGCCGGACGGTCCATCGGATGGCGGGCCGGGCGAGGGGCGCCGGTCGCGGTCGGTGCAGGTGGTTCGCGGGAGGCGGTGACGAATCGGGGTCAGCCCCAACGCCGCAGCAGCCGGCGTTCGCCGAACCCGATCATCGCATCCGTGAGCTTGCCGAGCAGCCCCAACAGCACGATGGCGAGGATCAGCCGGTCGGTGCGACCGTTGTTCTGCGAGTCGATCAGCAGGAAGCCGAGCCCTTCGGACGAGGCGATCAGCTCTGCGGCGACGAGGAACAGCCACGACTGCGCGAGCGCGAGCCGCAGGCCGGCCACGATGGAGGGGATCGCCGCGGGCAGCTGGACCTGGCCGAGCAGGGTGATGCCCTTGAGCCCGTAGGCCCGGCCGGCCTCGACGAGGTGGGGATCGACGTGCCGCAGTGCGGCGGCGACGGTGGTGTAGACCGGGAAGAACGCGCCGATGGCGACCAGCGTGATCCGGGAGGTCTCGCCGATGCTGAGCCACAGGATCAACAACGGCACCCACGCGAGCGAGGGCACCGCGCGGAAGGCACTGACCGTGCCGCCGAGCAGCCGGTCGGCGAGCCGGGACAGGCCGACGACCGCGCCGAGCGCCAGCCCCGAACTCGCGCCGATGGCGAACCCGATCAGCACCCGTTGGGTGGAGATGGCGACGTGACCGCCGAGCTCCCCGCGCTCGATCAGGTTGGCTCCCGCCGACCACACCGCCGCCGGTGACGGCAGCTGGACGGGCAGGAACACCCCGGCGGCCGTGACCGCCCACCACAGGGCGAACAGCCCGACCGGCAGCAGCGCGGCGACGGCCGTTCGACGGGTCCGGTCCGCCGGGCCGGTCGACGCCCGCCGCGGACGGGCCAGACGACGGGTCGCTCGCTGGACCGGGCCCGGCACCAGGCTCTGCGTCATGATCGGCTCCCGCGGCGCGTGCCCGGACGGTCGAACGTCGGCGTTCGGCTCCACGGTCGATGTCGATGGGTGCGCAGCCATCAGCCGTCCACCCGGGCCGGGTCGGCGGCCTCGCCGAAGCTGGTCTCGAACAGGGTGGCGAGCGCCTCGTCGATCGACTCCTGGTCGTCGACGTCGCCGGTGGCGACGAAGATCGGCCCGACGATCTCGAGCACGCTGCGCTGGATCTCACCGGGGATCGGATCGATGTCGAGGTTGGTGCGTTCCAGCAGGGTGATCCGTGCCACCTCGAGGTCGATGCCGGCGACGTCCGCGAGCAGCTCGGCGGTCTCGTCGGGGTTGTCGGCGGCCCACTGACGGGCACGCTCGTAGGCGTCCACGACCAGCTGCGCCAGTTCCGGCTCGTTCTCGAGGAAGGCTTCGGTCGCGTTCAGGAAGCCCCAGGTGTTGAAATCGATGTCGCGGAAGATCAGCTCCAGGCCGGACTCGGCCTCACCGGCGGCCATGATCGGATCCAGCCCGGCCCAGGCGTCCACGCTGCCCTGTTCGAGCGCGGAGCGGCCGTCGGCGTGCTGCAGGTTCTGGACCTCGACCTCGTCGAGCGGGACACCGGCCTCGTCGAGCGCCTGCAGCAGGAAGAAGTACGGGTCGGTGCCGAGCGTCGCGGCGATCGAGGTGCCGGCCAGATCGTCGACGCTGTCGATCGGCGAGCCGTCGGGCACGACGATCGCCGACCACTCCGGCTGCGAGTACAGGGCGATTGTCTTGATCGGGGAGCCGTTCGACCGGGCCAGCAGCGCCGCGGATCCGGCGGTCGACCCGACGTCGAGCGCGCCGGAGCGCAGCCCCTCGTTCGCGCGGTTGGACCCGGCCGACTGGAGCCACTCCACCTCGATGCCGTCGTCGGCGAGCGCCGCCTCGAGCCACCCCTGGTCGCGGATGATGAGGCTCAGCGGGTTGTAGGTCGCCCAGTCCAGCGTCAGGGTGTCGGCACCGCCGTCGGCACCATCCGCATCGCTGCACGCCGCCAGGACCAGGGCCAGCATCGCGACCATGGCCGCGCAACGTCGCAGGCCATGGACGGAGCGATGGGATGTGGTCGTGCGGTGGGTGGTCATCGGGCATCCTCGATGTCGTGCAGCTGTCGGTCGTGGTCGGGCCCGGGCGGGCACGGTCGTGCCCCGGTGGCCGCGCCGTCGTGGGTGCGGCTCGGTCGCCGGTGCGGGTTCAGCGGTGGTGGGTGTCGACCCCGAGTCCGTCGAGCAGCTCGAGCCGCAGTTCGGCGAGGGCGGGATCGCCGCCCCGGTCGCGGGGACGCTCGCCCGGGACCACCACCTCGCGGACCACGGTGTTGCCGGGGCGGTCGTCCTCGCTGCCGAGCAGCAGCACGCGGTCGGCGAGGTAGAGGGCCTCGTCGACGTCGTGGGTCACGAACAGCACGGTGGTCGGCTCGGCGGCGTGGATGTCGAGCAGCAGATCCTGCATCTGCATCCTGGTCAGCGCATCGAGCGCGCCGAAGGGCTCGTCGAGCAGCAGCACGCCGGGGCTGCGGGCCAACGCACGGGCGAGCGCGGTGCGCTGCGCCATCCCACCGGAGATTTCCCGCGGCCGGTGGTCGCGGAAGTCGTGGAGTCCGACGAGGTCGAGCAGTTCGCCCACGCGGCGCTGGCCGTCGGACCGGTCGGTGTCGGGCGGCAGCCCCAGCGCGACGTTGTGCGCCAGGGTGCGCCAGGGCAGCAGGCGTGGCTCCTGGAAGGCCACCGCGCACCGTGGGTCGATCCCGGTCACCTCGCCGTCGCCGACGAACACCCCACCCTCGTCGGGTCGATCGAGTCCGCAGACCTGGCGCAGCAGGGTCGATTTGCCGGAGCCGGAGGCCCCCAGCAGGGCGACGATCTCACCGGCCCGCAGGTCGACGTCCACGTCGCGCAGCACCGTCAGTCCGGCACCGTTGGTCTCGAACCGACGGGCCAGGGCACGGATCGTGACCGGCAGGGCGGGCCGGGAACGGGTCGCGGTGATGCTCACGGAGATCTCGATGGGTGGGTCGTGACGACGGCTGGGCGGGCCACGATGGCGGCTCACCGTGACCGTTGCCCAGTGCAACCGGAACAAGCGTGCGAACCCCGGGGCGGTGACCGCTACGGTCGGTCGGGCCCGTGGTCGCGGTGGCGGCCGCGGTGCCAGGCGGACGGTCCACGTCCGTCGCATCCGGCGAGGAGTGCGTGATGTCGAACGTGTACAAAAAGGTCGAGCTGGTCGGTTCGAGCAAGGACGGCGTCGATGACGCGATCCGTCGCGCGATCACGAAGGCGAGCGAGACGATGCGTAATCTCGACTGGTTCGAGGTCAAGGAGATTCGCGGCTGGATCCAGGACGGCGAGCCACAGCACACCCAGGTGACTCTCCAGGTCGGTTTCCGCATCGACGACTGAGCCGGCGACGACTGACGCAGCGGCGACGGTGCCAGCGGCGACGGTGCCGGCGGGGACGGTCCCGGGGTCGCGCCCGGCTCCGGCGACGGCGACGGCGAGCGGGGTTCGACACCCCCGTGAGCTTGGCGATATCGTGCGGCGACGATCTTGGGAGCGGCAACGTGCAATCCGGTGGCGAGGTGTTCACGGGCGGCCAGCCCGGGCCATCCATGCTGTCGGCGATCACCATTCCCCCGCTCCCGTAGCCGGCGCGCCGGGCTGCGGGAGCGGCCCGGCATCCACTCGCCCGGCCCCTCGCCTCTCGGCTCGTCGGACCCACCGACCCCACGTCGCGCCCGCCCGGTGCCGTGCGCCCAAGCGAGACAAGGACCGACCGTGACCAGTGCCGCCGGCGATGCACCGCTGCCCGAGGCGAGACCCGGACTCGACCTGTACGACACCACCCTGCGCGACGGCACCCAGCGCGAGGGGGTGACGCTGTCGGTCGAGGACAAGCTGCGCGTCGCCCGGCGGATGGACGAACTCGGCGTCAGCTACATCGAGGGCGGCTGGCCGGGGGCCAACCCCAAGGACACCGAGTTCTTCGCCCGCGCGGCGGACGGCGAACTCGTGCTCGACCATGCGACCCTGGTCGCGTTCGGCATGACGCGCGGGGCCAACCGCCGGGCCGAGGACGACCCCTTGATCCAGGGGCTGCTCGCCGCGCGCACCGAGGCGATCTGCCTGGTCGGCAAGTCCTGGGGTTACCACGTCGACGAGGCGCTGGGCGTTCCCCGTGAGGAGAACCTCGCGATGGTCGCCGACTCGATCGGTCACCTGCGCTCGCTGGGTCGGCGCGTGTTCTTCGACGCGGAGCACTTCTTCGACGGGTTCGCGCGTGATCAGGCCTACGCCCGGGAGGTGGTGCTGACCGCGGCCGAGGCCGGTGCCGAATGTGTCGTGCTGTGTGACACCAACGGTGGCGCGATGCCCTGGGACGTCACCGAGATCGTGCACGGCCTGGTCGGTGAACTGCCCTGCGACATCGGACTGCACTTCCACGACGACGGTGGGTGTGCGGTCGCGAACTCCCTGCTGGGCATCGAGGTCGGTGCGACCCACGTCCAGGGCACCGCCAACGGACTGGGGGAGCGCTGCGGGAACGCGAACCTGTTCACGATCCTGGCCGACCTGCAGCTCAAGCGACAGGTCCCGCTGGTGTCTCCGGCCCAGCTCGAGCGGATGACCGACATCAGCCACACGATCGCGGAGCTGTGCAACCAGACGACGCCGTCGGTCGCGCCGTACGTCGGCCACACCGCCTTCAGCCACAAGGCCGGCCTGCACGCCTCGGCGCTGGCCAAGGCCCCGGACATGTACAACCACATCGACCCGGGTGAGGTCGGCAACCGGCAACGGCTGGTCGTCAGCGAACTGGCCGGGCGCAGCAACATCGTGCTCAAGGCCAAGGAATTCGGGCTCGAGATCACCGACGAGCAGGCCCGCACGGTGCTGGCCGAGGTCAAACAGCGCGAGGCGCGCGGCTGGACCTTCGAGGCGGCGGATGCCAGCTTCGAGCTGCTGCTGCGGCGCGTCGCGGGGCTGATGGTCGAGACCGACGAGCCGTTCCGGTCGCTGCACTACCGGGTCAACGTCGCGGGCGGCGACGGCAACGCCCTGCCCGGCGACGGGCCGGCCGAGGCCATCCTCGCCGTCGAGGTGTCCGGCGAGCGGCGGCTCGGTGCCGGCGAGGGCAACGGGCCCGTCGACGCGCTCGACCACGCCTTCCGCAACGCGGTGAACGGCACCTGGCCGCAGCTCGACCGCATCCACCTGTCCGATTACAAGGTCCGGATCCTGGAGGCCGACACCTCCGCTGCCCAGGGCGCGGCACCGGGCACGCACGCCACCACCCGGGTCCTGGTGAGCTCCTCGGACGGCAGCGACGTGTGGGACACCGTCGGCGTGCACCCCAACATCGTCGAGGCATCCTGGCTGGCGCTGTCCGATGCCTACACCCACGCCATCATGCGGGCGGACTGGGGCGTGTCGTCATGAGCCGTTACGTCCGTTTCCTGCACGAGGGGATGCCGCGCTACGGCCGACTCGATGGTGCCGAGGTGGCGGTCATCGACCCCCACCCGTTCGCGCAGCACAAGCCGACCGGCGATCGTGTGGAGGTCCGTGGCCTGCGCCTGCTCGCCCCGGTCATCCCGTCCAAGGTCGTCTGTGTGGGGCTGAACTACCGGGCCCACGCCGACGAGCTCGACATCAGCGCCCCCGACGAACCCCTGCTGTTCCTGAAACCCTCGTCGTCGGTGATCGGTCCGGGCGAACCCATCCGTCTGCCGAGCGACCTGTCGGACGAGGTGCACCACGAGGCCGAGCTGGTCGCCGTCATCGGCGCGCTGCTCCAGCGCGTGTCGCCGGACGAGGCGCAGGCGGGCATCTTCGGGTTCACCGCCGGCAACGACGTCACCGCCCGGGATCTGCAGGCGAGCGAGAACCAGTGGTTCCGGGCCAAGGGGTTCGACTCGTTCTGTCCACTCGGCCCGGCGATCGCCACCGACCTCGATCCGGCGGACCTGAGCATCCGCTGCACGGTCGACGGCGAGGTGCGCCAGGAGGGGACGACGGCCGAGATGCTGCTGCCCATCCCGGAGCTGATCAGCCGGATCTCGCAGGTCGTGACCCTGCTGCCCGGCGACGTCGTGATGACCGGGACGCCCGCCGGCGTCGGGCCGATCCGCGCCGGCGAACGGGTGGCCGTCGAGATCGGGGGCATCGGCACGCTCGACAACCCGGTCGTCGACCGCAACGCCCCGACACCGTCCACCAACGGTGCCTGACCCGGTCGTGGTGGCCCGCGGCTGCCGGCCGTCGCCTTCGCCCGGCCGTCCGTTGCGCCCGGCGGCGCTCAGTTCAGCGCGAAGATCGCGATGTTCAGGGCGCTCGCGTACAGGATCCACGCGAGGTAGGGCAGCAGGAGCGCCGCGGCGAGCCGGCTGACCCGCCATGCCATGGCCACCGTCGCGAGCACCACGAGGTCGAGCGCGACGATGACCCCGATGGCGGGTCCGAAGGCCTCGAGCCCGAAGAACACCCACGGCCACAGGGCATTGAGCACCAGCTGGGCACCCCAGGCGGTCAGCGCGGCCAGCCGGCCCGTGTCGACGTCGCCGCGCCACAGCAGCCAGCCGGCGATGCCGATCAGCACGTACAGCACGGGCCAGACGATCCCGAACGCCGACGACGCCGGTGCCCAGTCGGGCCGCTCGAGCGCGAGGTACCGCGCGGCGACGCCGTCGCCCTGCAGCAGCGCACCGACCGCCCCGGCGGCGAGGCTCAGGGCGATGAACCCGGCGAGTGTGGCCAGCCCGCGTCCCCGGGCGGCGGGTTCCGCGCGATCGGTGCCGGTGTCCACGGTTGGCTCCTCGATGGGTCCCGTTCGGCGGTGGCGTCGGCCACGGGCCGGGCCTGGGGGACCACGATCATGCTCCTCGAGACCGGGCCGTGCCGTGGTCGAGCGGCCAGGGGATCGGCTGACGCAGCTACGGTGCCGCGCGTCCCCGATGCGCCGCCGATGCTCCCCGACGAGGTTCGCATGATCCCCAACGTGCTCGCCGCCCGGTACGCGAGCGAGGCCATGCAGGCCATCTGGTCGCCCGCGGGCAAGATCGTGCTCGAACGGCAGCTGTGGATCGCGGTCCTGCGGGCGCAGCGGGACCTGGGGGTCGACGTCCCCGACGGCGTCATCGAGGCCTACGAGGCCGTGGTCGACGACGTCGATCTGGCCTCGATCGCCGCCCGTGAACGGATCACCCGCCACGACGTCAAGGCGCGGATCGACGAGTTCTGCGCGCTCGCGGGCCACGAACACATCCACAAGGGCATGACCTCCCGCGACCTGACGGAGAACGTCGAGCAACTCCAGGTCCGGCGCTCGCTCGAACTGGTCCGCGACCGCGCGATCGCCGCGCTGGCCCGGATGGCGGAGCGCGCCACCGCGTACCGCGACACCGTGATGGCCGGTCGCAGCCACAACGTCGCCGCCCAGGCCACGACGCTCGGCAAGCGCTTCGCCAACGCCGGGGAGGAAGTCGACCAGGCACGTCGTCGTGTCGACGACCTGCTCGCCCGCTACCCGCTGCGCGGCCTGAAGGGCCCCGTCGGGACCCAGCAGGACCTGCTGGATCTGCTCGGCGACCGCACCGAGGTGGCCGCACTCGAGGCGGCGGTGGCCGACCACCTCGGGTTCACCGCCGAACTCGGGGCCGTCGGGCAGGTCTACCCCCGGTCGCTCGACCTCGACGTCGTCGCGGCCCTGGTGCAGCTCGCCGCCGGACCGTCGAGCCTGGCGACCACCATCCGGCTCATGGCCGGGCAGGAGCTCGCCACGGAGGGCTTCCAGCCCGGCCAGGTCGGCTCGTCCGCGATGCCGCACAAGATGAACGCCCGCTCCTGCGAACGGATCGTCGGTCTACGCCACGTCCTGGCCGGTCACCTCACGATGGTGTCCGGGATCGCCGGCGATCAGTGGAACGAGGGCGATGTGTCGTGCTCGGTGGTCCGTCGGATCGCGCTGCCGGACGCCTTCCTCGCGATCGACGGCCTGTTCGAGACGCTGCTCACCGTCCTGGAGGATTTCGGTGCCTACCCGGCGGTCATCGACCGCGAACTGGAGCGGTTCCTGCCGTTCCTGGCCACCACCAAGGTGCTGGTCGCGGCGGTTCGCGCCGGGGTCGGCCGCGAGACGGCACACGAGGTGATCAAGGAGCACGCGGTCGCCGTGGCGCTGGCCATGCGCGAGCAGGGACTGGCCGCCAACGACCTGTTCGAACGGCTGGCCGCCGACGAGCGGCTGCCGTTGACCGCCGACGAGCTCGAGGTCCTGCTCGCCGATCGTGTGGCGTTCGTCGGCACCGCCGGTGATCAGGTCGATGGCTTCACCGCGCGGGTCGCCGAGCTGGTTGCCACGTACCCCGAGGCCGCGGCCTACCGGCCCGGCGCGATCCTGTAGGACATCCACGTGGTCGGGGTCCGGCCGAGGAATCGTGCGCCCCTATCATCCGGGGGCTGTGGTGGCCATCCCGTTTCGCGCTGAGCGCCGCACGCGACCCGCTGTCGTCCATCGATCCCTCCTCTGCAAGGACCACCGGTGAGCTCCTCCTCGACCGCCCCCACCCGGGTGCGTTTCTGTCCCGCGCCGTCCGGCTGGCTCCACGTCGGCAGCGTCCGCGCGGCGCTCTACAACTGGTTGCACGCCCGCGGCCACGACGGGACCTTCGTGTTCCGCATCGAGGACACGGACGCCACCCGCGCCACCGTGGACTCGATGCGCTCCATGATGGAGGCGCTCGCGTGGATCGGGCTGGACTGGGACGAGGGCCCGCAGCTCGACGCGGACGGCACGATCGGCAGCCGGGGTGCCCACGGCCCCTACCGCCAGTCGGAGCGCGGGGCCCTGTACGCCGCGGTCGCCCGTCGCCTGGAGACCGCCGGCCACACCTACCGCGACTTCCGGACCTCCGAGGAGCTCGAGGCATGGCGCGAACAGCAGCGCGCCGGTGGCGACGGCGGCCCACCGGTCGTGAAGGCCGCCAACTTCGCCCACACGGACGACGAGGTGGCCCGGTTCACCGCGGAGGGTCGCACCGCCAGCCTGCGCCTGACGACCCCGGACAGCGGCGAGGTCGTGGTCACCGATCTCGTCCGCGGTGAGGTGCGCTTCGACTGGGCCAGTATCTCGGACCCGGTCATCGAACGTTCGGACGGTTCCGCGACCTACCCGCTGGCCAACTCGGTCGACGACCTCGCCCAGGGCATCGACCTGATCTGCCGTGGTGAGGATCTGCTGTCGGTCACGCCGCGCCAGGTGCTGCTCCACGAGCTGCTGCTGGCCGACGGCCTGCTCGACGACGCGCTCGCCGAGGTCGGGCTCCCGGCCCGCGATCCGTCGTGGGGTCCGGTCACCCGCTTCGCCCACCTGCCGATGGTCGTCGGCATGGACCGCAAGAAGCTGTCCAAGCGTCACGGGTCGGTGTCCATCCAGGAGTTCCGTCGCAAGGGCTTCCTGCCGGCGACGCTGCGCAACTACCTGGCGCTGCTCGGTTGGTCGCCGGGTGACGGGCGCGAGCGGCTCGACGACGCCGACATGATCGCGACGTTCGACCTCGCCTCGGTCGGTCGTTCCGCCGCGGCGTTCGACGTCGACAAGCTCACGGCGTTCAACGGCGAGCGGATCCGTGAGCTCGACGCCGACGAGCTGGCGCGGTCGATGGTGCCGTTCCTCGACGGCACCTACGCGGTCGACGCCGACGGTGAGGACGACGGCGACGTCGAGGCAGCCGCCCTCACCGAGCCATTGGTGGCCACCCCCCCGACCGAGGAGCAGCTGGCGGTGCTCCGGGGGTTGGTCCCGCTGGTCCAGGAGCGCATGCAGCGGCTCGACGAGGTCGTGCGCTACGCGCCGGCGTTCCTGACCGACGAGGTCGAACTCGACCCGGCATCGGTCGACAAGGTGTTCACCAAGGCCGGTTCCCACGAGGCGATCGAGGCCGCGGCCGCGGCCCTGGCGGAGGTCGACTGGAACCTCGAGGCGATCGAGGCGGCGTTGCGTGCACTGCCCGATGAGCTCGGGGTGGGTTTCGGCAAGGTTGCGCAACCGGTGCGGGTCGCCGCGACCGGCTCGTCGGTCTCGCCACCCCTGTTCGAGTCGCTCGAACTGCTCGGCCGGGAACGCTCGATCGCGCGGCTGCAGGCGGCGGCACCGATCGCGCGTGCCGCCCGCGGGGACGCCTGAGTCGAGGCGGGTCACCCCGTGTGGCGGGTGTTCGCCCGAGTTCGGCCTGTTGAAGCGGCCGGTGTGTTGTCCACAGCCGCGCTGCACGGGGCGCCACGTTGCGTTGAGGGCCTCGGCTCCGTATCCTCCCGGCCCGCGTGCAGTCAGCTGCTGCACCGTTCAGTTCCGCGCCAGCTGCACCGGCGCGATCGACCACTCCAGATGGTCGAGCAGGGGTCCTGAACGGCGAGCTCACTGTCCGTCCCACCTTTCGGGGGTGGTGTAATCGGTAACACGACTGGTTCTGGTCCAGTTATTGAGGGTTCGAGTCCTTCCCCCCGAGCTGGTCGACCGGCAAGCACCGCGCCGGGTTCGACCCTGGAGCCGACCTCGGTTAGTCTCCGGCCCGCATCACACGGCGAAGCCGCCGTGCCTGCGCCTAGCCCCCGTCGTCTAGCGGCCTAGGACGCCGCCCTCTCAAGGCGGTAACGGCGGTTCAAATCCGCTCGGGGGTACTTCTCCACAGGCTGTCCACAGCCTTCGAACGAGGCCTCCGCCCATCGGGCGGGGGCCTTCTTCGTGTTCGCCGCCGTGGTCGGGAGGTTCGGCTCGCCCTGCCGTCGCGATGCCGAGAGCCGGATCCGTCGACGTCCGCGTCGTTCGATCGACGCGCCGTCCTCCGGCTGAACAGAGCGCTCCAATCGTTCAAGTGTCGTTCACCTACGACCGCACTCGTGGCTACCCGGCACCCGTAACGTCCGCTCCGTCAGTCACTCGGCCCTGCTCTCGGGCTTCACCACCATCGGCCTCCACTTCAGGGGGTCGCTCCCACACAAGGAGCGCTTTCACATGCGCAGCATCACTCGCAAGGGCGTGGCCGCTTTCCTGGCCATCGGCCTGCTCGCCGCAGCCTGCGGCGACAATGGCGACGCGGGCGACCCTCTCGCCCAGGACGACACCACCGCTGACGACGCCGCGGAGGAGGATGACGACGAAGCTGCCGCCCCGGACGACGACTCCGTCGGTGCCGACGCCGGCTCAGCCGACCTGCTCGGTGCCGGCGCGACCTTCATCACGCCGCTGATGCTCGAGTGGGTCCGCGACAACGAACCCGGCATCCAGGTGAACTACCAGTCGATCGGCTCCGGCGGCGGTATCGCCCAGTTCCTCGAAGAGACGGTCGACTTCGGGTCCACCGAGCGCTACCTGACCGACGAAGAGGTCGAGGACGCCCGCGAGATCCGCGGCTGCGAGGCCATCCACATCCCGGATGCCTTCGGTGCGGTCGTGCCGGCCTACAACTTCCCCGACCTCGACGCAGCGCTCGAGGAAGCCGGCCAGGAGGCGCTCATCCTCACCGGTGAGGTCATCGCCGACATCTACCTCACCAACATCACCGAGTGGGACGACCCGGCCATCACCGAGTTGAACCCCGACGTGGAGATCCCGGGCGGCTCGATCATCCCGGTCCACCGCTCCGACGGCTCGGGCACGACCTACATCTTCGTGCGCTACCTCTCCGACATCTCGGAGGAGTGGGCCGAGGAGATCGGCTTCGGTTCCGAGGTCGACTGGCCGGCCGGCACCATCGGCGGCAACGGCAACGAGGGTGTCGCCGCGGAGACACAGCAGCAGCCCGGCGCGATGGGCTACCTGTCGATCGCCTACGCCATCGAGAACGACATCTCCATGGTCTCGGTCGTCAACGCCGACGGCGAGGCGATCCAGCCGAGCGTCGAGTCGGTCGCCGCAGGTCCGAACTCCATCATCGACACGATCCCCGAGGACTTCCGCTACGACATCCTCGGCGTCGGTGGTGATGGGTTCCCGATCGTCGGTACGCACTGGATCCTCGCGTGGGAGTGCGGCTACGAGGAAGGCGTCGCGGAGTCGCTCCGTGAGTTCCTGACCTGGGCCGTCACCGAGGGGGACGACCTCGCGAGGGACCTGTTGTACTCGCCGGTCGAAGGTGACTTCGAGGACCGTGTGCTCGGCCAGATCGAGCGCATCGGCTCCCTGGACTGAGCATCCGCTCAGCGCGGCCGGGCCAGGGGGCACACGCTCCCTGGCCCGCAGCCGTCACGATGCGTTCACCTGCGCACCCCCGGTCCTTAAGGCCGGGGCCGTAGCGTTCCACCCGGGCGCGGAGCCGCCCATCCGGTCCATCCCGACTGCGATCCGTCGCACCTGTTCGTCCCGAGGAGATCCCTGGTGGCAGCCCCAACCGCTGAGACCAGCCCGCCGCCGCTGCGCGGTAGTGGCAGCGCCCGCGGTCGACGTGCCGATCCGTTGTTCCGGCGCATCACCCTGATCGCGGCGTCCAGTGTCCTGGTCATCCTCGCTGCGATGATCATCCGCACCTCCATCGAGGCGTGGCCGGTGTTCCAGGCGGAGGGCATCTGGGGCTTCCTCTCCGGCCAGCAGTGGAGCGTGGGGACCTCACGCAGCGAGGTGACCGGTACCTACGGCGCGTTCCCGTTCATCTACGGCACGCTCAAGATCTCGTTCTTCGCCATCATCTTCGCGGTGCCGGCGGCGATCGGGATCGCGCTGTTCACCAACGAGATCGCCCCCAAGTGGTTGCGCAAGCCATTGGCCTACACCGTCGACACGCTGGCGATGATCCCGTCGATCGTCTACGCGCTGGTCGGGATGTACTACTTCCGCATCGTCTTCTGGGGGCCGGCGGGCCAGGCCGTGGCCGACAGCCCGATCGGCCAGAACATCGAGTTCTTCAGTGCGCCGGTGCTGCTCGCCAGCTACTGGTCGGCGACCAACATCCTCATCATCATGATCCTGCCGATCATCACCGCCATCTGCCGCGACGTGTTCAACCAGGTGCCGATGGACGAGCGCAACGCCGCCTACGCCATGGGTGCCACCCGCTGGGAGGTCATGAGCAAGGTCATCATCCCCCGCTCCTTCTCCGGCATCGTCGGCGGCTCCATGCTCGGTCTGGGCCGCGCACTCGGGGAGACGCTCGCCGTCGCCGTGCTGATCGGCTCCAGCCAGCGGTGGGCACCCAAGCTCTTCTTCGGGGGGGACGCGATGACCTCCGTCATCGCGAACACGTTCCAGGACGCGCACCCCGAGGCGATCTGGGCCCTGCTCGCGATCGGCGTGACGCTGTTCTTCATCACCATGATCGTCAACGTCGGCGCGCGACTGATCGTCGCCCGTGTCAACAACGGGCAGCTCGGCGGAGGGGCGGTCGTATGAACCGGCTCGCCACGTCGGCCAGCGGCCGGCATCACCTCGCAGACGACCAGACCCCTCCGATCGCTTCCGAAGGAGCGCAGGCATGAGCGTCGACACGCAACTCTCCACGTCGACCGGAGCCGACGGCGGAGCTCCGACGAGCCTGCGGACACTGACGCCCAACGCCAAGCGTCGGGAGTGGTTCTCGAGGTTCATGTCCGTGGTGATGTTCATCGCCGTGCTCTCGGCCATCATCCCCCTGGGACTCCTGCTGGTGCAGGTGGTGCTCCGCGGCGGTGGCGCGTTCGGCTGGGAATTCATCACGACACTCGAGCCGCTCTCGTTCCGCGAGGAAGGCGGCGGCTACCTCGCCGGCATCGTCGGGACGCTGTACATGACCGGCATCGCCGCGCTGGTGACCATCCCGCTCGGGCTCATGGCGGCGATCTACCTCAACGAGTACCCGAAGGGCCGCTACGCGAGCATCGTGCGCTTCTTCACCGACGTCATGACCGGTGTCCCGTCGGTCTTCGTCGGCCTGGCCGTCTACGCGCTGCTCGTCAGCGGCAGCGGTGGCCTGGGCATCGGGTTCGGCACCCTGGCGGGTGCGGCCGCCCTCGGGATCATCATGCTGCCCATCGTCGTCCGTTCGGCCGAGGAGATGCTGCGGCTGGTGCCGGCCGACATGAAGGCCGCCTCTTACGGGCTCGGTGCCCGACAGTGGCAGACCACCCTGAAGGTGACCCTGCCCGCCGCGGCACCCGGACTCGCCACCGGCTCCATCCTGGCCGTGGCGCGCGGGGCCGGCGAGACCGCGCCATTGCTCATGACGGCGCTCGGTGCGCGGCAGGTCATCACCTCGCTGACCGGTCAGCCACAGGGCGACATCGGGTTGCTGATGCTCGATGGCTTCCGCCAGCCGTTCGCACCCGGCATCGAGCGCGCCTGGGCGGGCGGTCTCACCCTCATCCTGATGACGTTGACCCTGTCGATCGTCGCCCGCGTCATCGCGGCCCGCCGCGTCGTGTGATGGCGACGACCCCGATCCCGTGCGCGATGATGTTCGTCATCCATCGCTGAGCGCCCCCAGCCCCACCGACCGATTCCCGAGATCCTGCACCGGCCGACACCCCGAGTGACGGCGACCGCCATGGAGACCCCGATGGACCAGCAGACCAGCACCGACACGACCACCGGCCCGACCTCGACCGGCGGTCAACGCATGTCGCAGGTGCACACGGAGATCGCGCACCGCGACGGTGGCGAGCACGGCTCGGTGCACATGTCCCTGAAGGACGTGACGGTGAAGTACGGCGACTTCACCGCCGTCAAGAACGTGTCCTTCGACGTGCCACGCAATGAGATCACCGCGTTGATCGGACCGTCGGGTTGTGGGAAGTCGACGCTGCTGCGCGCCCTGAACCGCATGAACGACCTGATCCCGACGGCGAGTCTCACCGGCTCGGTCACCTACAACGGTGAGAACATCTACGACGAGGACATCGACCCCGTCGAGGTCCGGCGGCGCATCGGCATGGTGTTCCAGAAGCCGAACCCGTTCCCCAAGTCCATCTACGACAACGTGACCTTCGGCGCCAAGCTCAACGGCTACAAGGGCAACCTCGACGAACTCGTCGAATCGAGTCTGCGCAAGGCCGCCCTCTGGGACGAGGTCAAGGACAAGCTGGGTGCCAGCGGGTTCTCGCTGTCGGGCGGGCAGCAGCAGCGTCTGTGTATCGCGCGCGCCCTGGCGGTCAGCCCGGATGTGATCCTGATGGACGAGCCCTGCTCGGCGCTCGACCCCATCGCGACCCTGCGCATCGAGGAACTGATGCACGAGATGGCGAAGGAGTACACGATCATCATCGTGACGCACAACATGCAGCAGGCGGCCCGGGTGTCCAACCTCACCGCGTTCTTCAGCGTGGACGTCGATGATCAGCGCAATGAGCGGACCGGGATGCTCGTCGAGTTCGACTCGACCGAGAAGATCTTCACCGATGCCGGTGACGAGCGCACCGAGGCCTACATCACCGGCCGTTTCGGCTGATCCGACCGCGCGAGCCGACGCTCGGATGCTGGCGACCCGGTCTGTCGCCGGCCGCGCCACGGTTCCGCGATGTGTGCCGGCTCGCGTGTCAATCGATGATGGGCGGTTGCTCGCCGGCGTGGACGGCCTGCACGGTCCGCAGCGTGTCCGCGTCATCGATGACCTTGTCCGAGCGGTAGTGGCGGACCCGGGCGAAGCGCAGGGCCAGCCCGCCCGGGTACCGGGTCGAACGCACCAGGCCGTCGATGGCGATCTCCACGACCAGCTCCGGGGCGACGTGCACCACGTGACCGTCCCGATGGGTCTCGCGGGCGAGCAGCTGTTCGGTCTGCCACGCGAGGGTCTCGTCGGTCAGGCCCTTGAACGTCTTGCCGAGCATCACGAAGCCGTCCCCGTCGTCGGTGCGGCACCCGAGGTGCAGGTTCGACAGCCACCCCTTGCGGCGCCCTGACCCCCATTCCGCGGCGAGCACGACCAGATCGAGGGTGTGGACCGGCTTGAGCTTGCGCCAGCCGGCACCTCGGCGTCCGGCCTCGTAGGGACCGCCGAGGTCCTTGACCATCACGCCCTCGTGACCAGCGGCGAGTACCTCGGTGATGAAGTCCCGGGCGGTCGCCTCGTCCTCGGTCACCAGCGATCGGACCCGGGTGTCCGCGGGCAGGATCCGGGCCAGCGCCTCACGCCTGGCCCGCAGGGACCGGTCCAGCAGATCGACCCCGTCGAGATGGAGGATGTCGAAGAAGCGCACCTCGAGCGGGACCCGGTCACGCACGTCGGCGATGTCGTGGGCGCGACCGAAACGCTGCATGGTCTCCTGGAAGGGCAGGGGCCGGTCGTCGGTGTCGAAGGCGATGGCCTCGCCGTCCAGCACGATGGCGTCCACCGGCAGCGCGGCCACGAGTTCCAGGATCTCCGGCACGCGGGGCGTGATGTCGTGCAGTGACCGGGTGAACACCCGGATGTCGTCGCCCTCGCGGTGCACCTGCACCCGTGCCCCGTCGAGTTTGGCCTCCACCACGACCTCGCCGGCATCCTCGAGGGCGGCGGCGACGGAGCTGGCGGTCGTCGCGAGCATCGGTTGCAGCGGGGTCCCGACCTGCAACTGCACGGCGTTCAGCGCGGTCATGCCGCCTTCGAACGCCACGGTGGCGGTGAGGCGCAGATCGCCGGTCAGCATCGCGGCCCGCCGAACGGCGGCCTCGTCCACGCGCGCGGCGGCCGCGATCGCGGGGATGAGCACCCCCTCGAGCGCTCCCTGGCGCAGCTCACGCAGCACCAGCCGTCGCAGCCAGTCCTGTTCGGCGCTGCTCGCCCGGGCGAGCAGTTCGGTGAGCAGCGCGACGCGTGCGGTGCGCGATCCGGTCCCGGGCTCGACGTCCGCGATCGACTGCAGGGTGGCATCGACCTCGAGCAGGGACAGCTCGGGGCGGTCGACGGGATCGACCTGCACGCCGTGAACGGCGGCCGGGCCCAGATCGAGCCGGTCCTGACGTGGCTCACCACTGAGATAGGCCGCTCCGATGGCGCGCTCCTGCGGGGACAGCGCGGCGAGCACGTCGGTGAGTAGCGCGGACTTGCGGGTGCGGGAGCGGGTGGCTGCGACCTCGGTCGACGCCTGGACGAGTTCCGCGAGCTGCACCGCCGACTCCTGGTGGATGATCCGTGGCTGGGCCCCGTCCGTGAGAACGGACCCGACCTGCTTCGGGCCCGGACGACCCATGGGACGTCGCTCGCACGAGGTCGCTGCCGGTCAGCCGTCGGCGGTGACGGTGCGGGTCGCGATGACGCCGTCGAGATCGTCGGCCGGTTCGGCCCGGATCGCGTAGGCGAACCGGTCCAGCTCACTGGCCAGCGCCATGTCGCTGGGCGGTGCCCAGTCGGGGCCGTCGTCATGGAACAGCGCGCCGGCATCGGAGGTGGCGATCCGGGCGAGATGACTCGCCGGATCCGGATCCTGGCCCTGCAGTCGTGCGGCGATCAGTTCGGCGGCCGCGAGGTCCTCGTCGCCGTCACGGCCCAATGACGCGCCGGTCACCACGAAGGTGACCCGACCGGGTCGCAGGGCCCGCAGGACCCGTGCGGTGGCCCCGGCGGTCACGAACGAGGCCGCGAACACCGCCCCGCTGCCGGCCGTGCGCACCAGCCCCTGGGTGCCGGCCGAGGTGCGGTGCACCACGGTGGCCCCGGTCAGATCGCGCTCGCTGACCTCGGTGGGGGAGTTGCCGAGGTCGAAGCCCGGGAAGGGTCGCCCCCCGTGCTCCCCGGCGAGCAGCGCACCGGCGAGCGGACCGTCGCGCAGCGCCAGCGCGTGCCCGCGTTCGGCGACGGCGAACAGCCGCTCGACCCCTCGGGCGAACATCCATGCCTGGACCGTGAACGCCCGGAGCACGTCGATGACGACGACGGCCTCGTCGGGTTCCGCGCCGTCGAGGTCGACGTAGCGGACCGCGGTCATCGCCGATCCCCGGTGGGTGCCGACGCGCCACCGCGCAGGAACCGTTCGAGCCGGAACGAGGCGTCGACCATGGCGTCGATCGGGGCGTACTCGCCACGTTGGTGGGCCTGGCCGGTCAGGCCGGGTCCGTAGTTCAACGCGGGTACGTCGACCTCGGCGAACCGGGCGACATCCGTCCAGGCCTGCTTGGCGGCCACCTCGGCGTCGACACTGTCCACGAAGGCGCGTACCACGGGCTCGTCGATCCGCGGTGGTGCCCCGGGCACGACGTCGACGATCTCGACCTCGGCCCGGTCACCGACGCGCGCCCGCAGCTCCACCTCGGCGTCGTCGCTCGAGCGTGACGGCGCGAAGCGCAGATTCAGGTTCACCATGAAGGTGCCGGGGATCACGTTGCGGACCGGCACCGTCGTCGGGGTGGCGTCCGGCCCCAGGCCCGGCGTCCACGCCATCGTCGCGGACCAGACGTCGAGGTAGCGGATGCCGTCGATGATGACCTCGTCGACGTGGTCGTCGTCGAGCTCGGTCAGGAACGCGCCCGCCGCCGTCAGCGCGTTGCGGCCGTGCCACGGTCGGGCCGAGTGCGCCTGTCGGCCCGCGAAGGTCAGCACCGCGTGCAGTCCTCCGAGGCAGCCGAGCTGCACCTCGCCGTCGGTCGGTTCCAGCACGATGGCCAGCGCCGCGTCGCGCAGCCAGGTCACCTCCGCGAGCACGTCACGCAGCTCGTTGCCGGCGGCCGGCCCCTCCTCACCCGCGTACAGCAGCAGGGCCAGGTCGTAGGGCGAGTCGGCGCGCAGGCGCTCGTCCTCGAACGCACGCATGGCGATGACGTTGCCGGCCTTCATGTCGGACGCCCCGCGGGCCACCACGACCTCGGTGCCGTCACGGTCCTCCACGCGGGGATGCAGGTCGTCGTCGGTCGGCGGGACCACGTCGAGGTGGCCGACGAGGAGCACCAGGGGCCGGTCGCCCCCGCGCGGGCCCCCGACCACGACGCTGTGGCCGACGCGCACGACCTGTTCACCGAGGTCGGTGTAGCGGTCGACCATGGCGTCGGCGATCGGGCCCTCGTCACCGGTCACGCAGACGTGGGCGCAGTGCTCCAGCAGGCGCCGCACCAGGTCGTCGCGTCGCTCGTCTGCCATGTGGGTGTCCGTGTCGGATCGTCGGGGCGGGGCGGGTCGTGCGCGCCCGGGGGCGGGGGCCGTGTGCTGCCGGCTCGTCAGTCGTTGGCGTGCAACTGCGCGTTGAGCCCCTGCCAACTCGCCGCCGAGGCGTCCCGCGGCAGCGCGTGGACGGCACCGGACTGCGAATCCCGACGGAACAGCAGTCCGTCGGCGCCGGACAGCTCCGCGGCCTTGACCACATGACCGTCGGGCAGCGACACCTTCGTCCCGGCGGTGACGTACAGCCCGGCCTCGACCACGCAGTCGTCGCCGAGCGAGATGCCCACGCCCGCGTTCGCCCCGATCAGACTGCGCTCGCCCACGGTGATGACCTCACTGCCGCCACCGGACAGCGTGCCCATGATGGACGCGCCGCCACCGATGTCGGAGCCGTCACCGACGATGACGCCGGCCGAGATCCGGCCCTCCACCATCGACGCGCCGAGCGTGCCCGCGTTGAAGTTGACGAAGCCCTCGTGCATGACGGTCGTTCCCGGTGCGAGGTGGGCACCGAGCCGGACCCGATCGGCATCGGCGATCCGGACGCCGACGGGGACCACGTAGTCGGTCATGCGGGGGAACTTGTCCACACTCGAGACGGTGACCCGGTGGCCGGCGGCGTTCAGCGCCAGGCGCAGCGCTCCGAAGGCGTCCGGGTCGCAGGGCCCGAGGTCGGTCCACACCACGTTGTTGAGCAGTCCGAACGCCCCGTCGAGGTTGGCGCCATGGGGTCGGATCAGCCGGTGGGAGAGCAGGTGCAGACGCAGGTAGACGTCGTGGGCGTCGACCGGTGCGGCCTCGAGATCGCCGATGAAGGTGGCGACCGGGACCCGTTCGGTCTGGGTCGAGGCCGTCGCGTTGGTGACCGCGGTGACCCCGACGACGGCGCGTGCCACCTCGTCGTCGGCGCTGAGCTCGGAGCCGCTGAGCACCCCGGGGTTCAACGGCACCGTCGCGGTGCCGCCGGTGTGCCCGAGCGCGTCGGCCAGGGCGACCGCGCCCCCGGCGTCGCCGCCCGTGCCGACGACCGGATACCAGGTGTCGAGGATCTTGCCGGAGGCGACACTGCGGGTCGCCAGGCCGATACCGAAAGCGGCGAACGTCGTCATGATGGTGGCTGTCTTCGTGTCGGGGCGTCAGGTCGCGGATGCGGACATCGGTCGCCGAGCCTATCGAGGTGGCATCCTGCGCCCGCTGCCACCGACCGCCGGAGGACGACGTGCCGCGCCGAACCCCGCATCCGTTCCTCGCCACGGACCGACCGTTGGCGCTCGCCCACCGCGGGGGCGACGGCGTGGGCACGGAGAACACGCTCGCCGCGTTCCAGGACGCGGTCGACCTCGGCTACACCGTGATCGAGACCGACCTGCAGGTGACCGCGGACGGGGTGCCGGTGCTGTTCCACGACGAGCAACTCGACCGGGTCACGGATGCACGCGGCGGCATCGCGGACCGGACGTGGGCGGAGCTCAGCCGGGTCCGGGTCGGCGGGCGGGAACCGATCCCGCGACTCGACGACGCGGTGGCGAGCTTCCCCACCGTGCGGTGGAACATCGACGTCAAGACCGATGCGGGCGTGGGCCCGCTGATCGATCGACTCGACGCGGTCGACGGCTTGAGCGACCGGGTGTGCGTCGGGTCGTTCGACGACCAACGGCTGCGGGCCATCCGACGTGCACTGGGCCAACGGGTGTGCACCTCGGCCGGGCCACGACAGGTCCGGGCCCTGCGGCTGGGTTCGTACGCCGGACCGGCGTCGCTGCTGGTCCCGATCGACGCCGACTGCGTGCAGATCCCGGAGGTGCACGGCTCGGTCCGGCTGGTCGACGCCCGGCTGCTCGCGGCCGCGCACCGGGCGGGCCTGCCGGTGCACGTCTGGACCGTCAACGACGCCGCCGACATGCGGCGGCTGTTGGACCTGGGGGTGGACGGGCTGATCACCGACGCGACCCGGACGCTGCGCGACGTGCTCGAGCGACGTTCGGGCCGGTGAGCCGCGTTCCGCTCCGGGCGGTCGTGACCGACCCGGCTCGGGTAGCGTGCGCACCGCCAACGAGGTGATGAGGGACCGCGGTGACCGAGCACAGCGACGGGGCGCACGACGACGCCGTCGATGCCGGCGCGTCGCACGTTCCCGCGCCCGGCCCCACGCCGCTGGACGAGATCGTCGCGGAGCGGCCCGTCGAGGCGCTGCTGCCGATGCGCAGCCCGCTGGCACTCATCGGCACGGCCGTGGTCGGCGGGGCGATGGGCGCGGCGGAACTGGTGCCGGGCTTCTCCGGCGGGACCGTGGCGTTCGTCGCCGGCATCTACGAACGGCTGGTGGCCAGCATCCGCCAGGGTGCACGAACCCTGTCGCTGCTGATCCGCGGCCGTCCGCAGGACGCGTGGCGGGCATTCACGGCCATCGACTGGCCGTTCGTCGTCGCGCTGGCTGCCGGGATGATCGTCGCCCTGTTGACCCTCGCCACCACGTTGACGACCCTGCTCGAGGATCGTCCCGTGGAGATGCAGGCCATCTTCTTCGGGCTGATCCTCGGTGCGGCCGTGCTCGCGGCCCGCCAGATCCGCGAGCCGAATGCCTGGCTGGTCCTGCTCGTCGTCGTGTCCGCGTTCGTGTTCTTCGTGGTGTTCGGCTTCACGGCCGGGGAACAGACCGAACCGAACGGGCTGTGGCTGCTCGCCGGGGGGGCGTTGGCCATCTCCGCATGGATCCTGCCCGGCGTGTCCGGCTCGTTCGTCCTGCTGGTGCTCGGGCTCTACAGCGCGGTCATCGGTGCCGTCGCCGATCGCGACGTGCTGATCCTGGCGATCTTCGCGGTCGGCTGCATCATCGGGCTGGCGGCGTTCTCGACGGCGCTGAACTGGCTGTTGGCGCGCGCCCACGATCTGGTCCAGGCGGGCCTGATCGGGCTCATGATCGCCAGCGCCCGCGTGCTGTGGCCGTGGCCGTCGGACGGCGGACTCGGCAACCCGGCCCTGGGTGCCCCGGAGGGCTCCACGGCCTTCCTGGCGACGGCACTCGCCCTGGCGGCGTTCGGGCTGACCTGGATGTTCGGGCTGTTCGCCACGGCCGTGGAGATCCGTCGTGAGCGGTGGCAGGCCAAGCGGGCGGCCCGGGGCTCGGCCTGATCCACCGGGCATGCCGGCCCGCGGCTCAGTCCGTGGGCAGGCGGCCGGCGTCGATCGCGTCGCGCCAGCGGGCGACGGCGGCGTGGCAGCCCTCCACGGTGGGGACCAGCGCCAGTCGCAGCCAGCCGGCCCCGCCGGGGCCGAACGCCCGGCCGGGTGAGGCGATGATCCGCTCGCCGAGCAGCGCCTCGGCGTAGGCCGCGTCGTCACCACCCGGTGCGCGGAACCACACGTAGAAGGTGGCCTGCGAACCGGAGACCTCGATCCCGGCGTCGGTCAGGAACGGCAGCACCACCCCGCGCTTCGCGGCGAAGACGGCGCGGCGCTCGTCGACGTGGGTCTGGTCGCTCCAGGCGGCGATGGCGGCCGCCTGGACGAAGTCGGGGGAGGCCGTCCCGACGTACGGGCGAAGCTGCTTCAGGCGGGTGATGAGCGCCTGGTCGCCGACGATCGCGCCGGAGCGGTAGCCGGTCATCCCGGAACGCTTCGACAGCGACACGAACGCGAGCACGCCGCTCAGGTCGCCGTCGCAGGCCTCGAGCGCGCTCGGTGCGGGCCGGTCGAACCAGATCTCCTGGTAGCACTCGTCCGAGGCGAGCAGGATGTCATGCGCACGGGCGACGGCGAGCTGCTCGCGGTAGTAGCCGACGTCGACGGTGGCACCGGTCGGGTTGTGCGGATGATTGACCCAGGCGAGGCAGGCGCGCTCGAGCCGCTCGGGTGGCAGGGCCCCGAGATCGAGTCGCCAGCCGTGCTCGGCCCGCAGGGTGACCGGATCCGACACCCCGCCGGCCAGGGCGGCACCGGTGCCGTAGACGGGATAACCGGGATCCCCCCACAACACGTGCCGACGATCGCCGTGGGCATCGAGCACGGCCAAAGGCAGGTGGTAGACCGCCTCCTTGCTGCCGGCACTCGGGATGACGTGCCGGCCGGGGTCGACCTCGACGTCGTGACGGTGGGCGAACCAGTCGGCGACCGCCCCGCGCAGGGCCGGCTGCCCGGCCGCGGTGGGGTAGCGGCTGACCGGTCCCAGCGCGTCGATCAGGGCCCGACGGATCGGTTCGGGCGTCGGCTCGTCGGGGTCCCCGACCGCGAAGTCGTGGACCGGGTCCGTGCCGGCACGCAACTCGTTGGCGAGCTCCTGCATGCGGGCGAGCGGGTTGCCGCCGAGCTGCTCGAGGATCGGGTTCGTGGTGACCATGGCGGGCAGCCTACGTGCCGGCCTGCGTGGCAGTGGTGCGCGAGCCGGTTCAGTCCGTCAGTTCGAGTTCGAGCCCGGTCATCAGGTCCATGGGTGCGTCGAGGTCGACCCCGTCGACCGACACCGTGGTCGGGTTCAGTCCTCGCCGCGGTAGCGCATCGGGGCACCGGACTCGAGGTAGGCGAAGCCGGCGATGCGCTCCGAGGCGGCCGCGGTCTGCTTGGAGACCACCACGGTGCCCGACCAACGGTCCCGCAGCGTGCGGTTGAACGGCTGGCCACGTCCGGCGGCGAGATCGATCAGCCCGAGGGCCAGCGCGATCAGGGCCAGGCCGGGTGCCACGAGCACCGCGCCGCTCACGAGCAGCCCCAGGGGTGCCTGGCGGACGACCGCCTTCCGGACGCTGAGCCGCGAGGCGTCGAGGTTGCGGACCTCGAGGCCGGTGGCGAAGCGCCCCAGCGCGCCCCAACCACGGCTCTCGGACAGGCCCCACAGCAGGGTCGGCCCGACCGCGGCCAGGGTCCACGCGACCGGCCACGGCGCGCCGAAGCTCAACGCGACGTCGAGCAGGACGAAGCAGGCCGCAGCAGCAGAGGCGACATCGAGGAAGCCAGCGGCCGCGCGGCGGCCGAGCGGGACCTCCACGGGCGCGGGTGGAATCGCGTCGAAGGTGCTCATCCCCGTCTCCTGCTGCACGACGCCCGGGACCGTCGCCGAGGCAGTTCGGCATCGTACGTGCGGGCCAGGTCGAATTTCTTGCGACGAGGTGGCCGACAGGTGAACGTCCGGCGTGGCCCGACCACCCGGTGACGGAGGGAACGGACACGTCGATCGGCTCGCCTACGCTTCGACCCATGGACGAGAGCTCACGCACCCTGCTGGTCCGGTGTTCCGGCCGCGACCGACCCGGCATCACCGCCGGGCTGCTCGGCGTGCTCGCGAACGCCGATGTCGAGGTCTACGACATGGAGCAGGTCGTCGTGCGTGAGCGGCTCACGCTCGATCTGCTGATCGGGCTCGCCGGTGACGACGCCGTCATCAAGGAGCTGCTGTTCCACGCCTGGGAGCACGGCGTGTCGCTGGACTTCGAGGTGGTCGAGGACACCTCCACGCGGGCGACCAAGCCCCGTTCGGTCGTCACCGTCATCGGCCAGACCCTGCCACCGGCCGCACTGCAGGCGGTGACGGCCGCCATCGCCGTCGGCGGCGGCAACATCGACCGCATCGTCCGGCTCTCGCGCTACCCGGTCGTGTCCTACGAGTTCGTCGTCGTGGACGGTGACGCGGACGTGATGCGGGGGGCGCTGGTGGCCGCGTCGGCGACCCACCGCATCGACGTGTCCCTGCAGCGCGCGAGCCTCGAGCGCCGGGCGAAACGGCTCGTCGTGCTCGATGTGGATTCCACGCTCATCCAGGACGAGGTCATCGAACTGCTGGCCGCGCGGGCCGGCTGTGCCGCGGAGGTCGCGGACATCACCACCCGGGCGATGGCCGGCGAGTTGGACTTCGAGGCATCGCTGCGGGCCCGGGTCGCGAAGCTCGCCGGCACGCCGGCGAGCGTGCTCGACGAGGTGGGCGACGCGGTGCGCCTGACCCCCGGTGCCCGCACGTTCGTGCGGACGCTCAAGCGGCTCGGGTATGCCGTCGCGATCGTGTCGGGCGGATTCGATGCCGTCACCGACCGCTTGGCCGCCGACCTCGGGATCGACCATGCGGTCGCCAACCGTCTGCAGGTCGTCGACGGGGTCATCACCGGCGAACTCGTGGGGGACATCGTCGATCGTGCCGGGAAGGCCGATGTGCTGCGCCGGATCGCCGCGGCGGAGCACATCCCGCTCGAGCAGGTCGTGGCGGTCGGCGACGGTGCCAACGACCTCGACATGCTGGCCGCCGCCGGGCTCGGTATCGCGTTCAACGCCAAACCGATCGTCCGTGAGCAGGCGGACACGGCCGTGAGCGTCCCCTACCTCGATGCCATTCTGTTCATGCTCGGCATCCGCCGGGACGAGGTCGAGGCCGCGGATGCCGAGGATCCGGACTTCGTGCGCGACGGACTGCAGGTCGTGCCCGGCACGCCGCCGGTGTGAGCGTCACCGGGCCGCCCCGCTCCACGGCTTCAGGTGCGGGGATCCGGCCCGGTGGCGGATCCGGCCGCTGGTGCCCGATCCTGTCCGGTGGCCTGACGGGCGCGGTAGGCGGCGACGTGCTGGCGGTTGCCGCAGTTGCCGGTGTCGCAGTAGCGCCGTGAACGGTTGCGCGAGAAGTCGACCAGCACGGCGTCGCAGTCGTCGGCCGCACAGTGCCGCAGCCGTCGGAGTTCCCCGGCACGCAGCAGGTCGACGACGGCCATGGCCGCTTCGGTCCCCATCCGGTCGACCAGCGGCGCGTCGGGGTCGGTCATGTGCAGGTGCCAGTCGAACGCATCGTGGCGCGTGAGCTGCGGTCGGGTACGGGCATCGCCGAGCAGCCGGTTGACGACCGTCACGACCTCGCGTTCGTCGCTGGTCCAGAGCGAGCGCAGCGTCGCCCGGAGGTCGTGGACCTGCGCGAGTTCGTCTTCCGTTCCCTCGCGACGTCCCGTGAAGCCCTCACGGTCGAGCAAGGCGTCCAGTGCCGCCGGTGCAGCGAGGTGGTCCACGCCGTCCCGGACGGTGTTCACCAGGGCGACCACCGAGTGCAGCGCCACCTCGGTGTCATGGGCGAACATGGTTTTGACTCCTGACAGGGCCACCCGTAGCGTCATGACCGTACCAAGTCGACAGTCCTGACCTTCGCGTGCCGGCTCCCGCGTCCCGAACGGGGCGGTCCGGACCAGGCGCGTGTCACCGGAGCCACCATGACCGCCCCCCTGCAGCCGACCCCGGTCGCGCGCCCCGCCCAGCTGGGCGTCGGGCTCGCCTTCGCGCTGACCTCGGCGGCGACCTTCGGTTCGTCGGGCCCCATGGCCCGCGCATTGATCGACGCGGGGTGGACCTCGGGAGGGGCGGTGCTGGTGCGGCTCGGTGGCGCGGCGGTGCTCCTGCTCGCGTTCGCCGTCTGGCGGTTGCGCGGACGGCGGTGGCGACCCTCCCGCGAGGACGCGCGCACCGTGGTGCTCTACGGCCTGATCGCCATGGCGGGCACGCAGCTGGCGTTCTTCAACGCGGTGCGCACGCTGGACGTCGGCGTGGCGCTGCTGCTCGAATTCCTCGCCCCGGTGCTGCTGTTGATCTACAGCTCGGTGCGTACCCGCACGCTGCCGCGTCGCACGACGCTGGGTGGGGCCGCGCTGACCCTGGTCGGTCTGCTGTTCGTGCTCGACCTGACCGGTGCCGGATCGCTGGATCCGGTCGGCGTCCTGTGGGGGCTGGCCGCCGCGGGCGGGCTCGCCGGATTCTTCGTGCTGTCCGAGCGCACGCCGGAGAACCTTCCGCCGGTCGTGATGGCCGCCGGTGGTACGGCGATCGGGGCCGTGGTCATCGCCGCCGCCGGGCTCGTCGGGCTGGTGCCGCTGGCCTTCACCGCCACCGACACGGTGCTCGCTGGCGCGAGGGTGTCCTGGTTGGTGCCGGCCGGCTGGCTGGTGCTCGCCTCGACCGTCGCGGCCTACCTGACCGGGATCGCGGCGGTGCGCCGGCTCGGATCACGATCCGCGTCCTTCGTCGCGCTGACCGAGGTGCTGTTCGCCGTACTCACCGCCTGGGTGCTGCTCGCGCAGCTGCCCGGGATCCCGCAGCTGATCGGCGGCGTGTGCATCGTCACCGGGATCGTGATCATCCAGCGCACGGGCCGGGTGCGGCCGCCGCAGACGCCGACCCCGGCGTTGGACGGCTGAGCGCGACACCCAGGGCGCTGCCCGGGTCCGCAAGTCGGCCCGCCGCCGTCGACGCCGGGCCCCCGGGGCACCGGGATCAGACCTGGATGCCGCGGGTCAGCGCGCCGTCGATCACCAGGTTGGTCCCGGTCGTGAAGCTCGACACCGGACTCGACAGGAACACCACCCCGGCGGCCATCTCCGCGGGCGTACCCATGCGGCCGGTCGGATTCAGGCCCAGCGACTCGGCGAAGAGCTCCGGGTTGCCCTGCTCGATCGACTCCCACACGCCACCGGCGAAGTAGGTGTTGCCCGGTGAGACGGTGTTGGCGCGGATCCCCTTGCCGGCCAGCTGGAAGGCCAGGCCCTGCGTGTAGCCGATGATCGCGGTCTTGATCGTGCCGTAGGGGCCGACGGTGAAGTCGGCCTCCCGGCCCGACACGCTCGACACCGTCACGATGGACGGCGTCTCGCTGCGCTCCAGATGGGGCATCGCGGCGTCGACGAGCCGCACGGTCGACAGCAGATCCACTTCCACGGTGGTGCGCCAGTTGTCCATCGTCGGCTCGATCGCCAGCGCGGACACGTTGGCGACCACCAGGTCGATGCCGCCGAACGCCTCCGCCGAGTCGGCGACCCACGACTCCACCGTGCCCGGCTCGCCGATGTCGATCGCGGTGCCGACCACCCGGGCGTCACCACCGCTGAGCTCCTGCTCGGCGGCGGCGACCGCGTCGGGCGTACGGGCACAGAAGGCGACGTTCGCCCCCTCGGCGAGGAACCCCTCGACGATCGCGCGGCCGATGCCGCGGGTGCCGCCGGTCACGAGGGCGGTCTTGCCGGTCAGTTGCAGGTCCATCGGGGGGTCTCCGGGCTCGGTTGGGGGGACATCGGGACACGGGTGCCGTGAGGGCAACGACGGGCGGGGCTACTGCACCGAGGTGGCGCGGGCACGCAGCTCGGCGTGGATGCCGTCGTAGGGGGCGACGTCGGGCAGCAGCGAGCGCCGCGCCTTGACGGCGACGGAGTAGTTGGCGTCGACCACGTTGGCGATCGGGACCTCGGTGATCTGGCTGAGCAGCTGGTAGGCGTCCATGGCGTGCAGCCCGTAGAGCTGCTCGAACCACCGCACCATCTCGACCTGGGCGATGCGCCAGGAGTCCTCCATCGGGCGCGACGAGCCGATCACCATCAGATGGTCGTCGGTCTCGATCCGCGGCCACAACGGCGCGCCGCCCTTGATCAGCTCCACGAGCACCGTGATGTCCATCGCCCCCTCGACGGCGGTACCGCAGGCCTCGCCCTCGCCCTGGCGGTAGTGGCCGTCGCCGAGTGAGAACATCGCGCCGGGCACGTTGACGCCGAGGTACATGGTGCTGCCCGGGCGTGCCTCGGGGGTGTCCATGTTCCCGCCGAACCGCTCGGGAACCAGTGACGAGCGCACCTCCCCGCCGGCGGGCGCGACCCCGATCGTGCCGAGCATGGGTTCGATCGGCAGATCCACGGAGAAGTCCCCGAACCGACCGTCGAAGGTCACCGTGTTCCGGCTGCGGTCGACGTGGTAGATCCAGGTCGTGTCGGGCAGCGCCTGCTGCAGCATCGCCGTGCGGTCGGTGGAGGTCAGCCCACCGAAGAACGGGATGTGGGCGGAGGCGCCGAAGTCCCGGGCGGGGGTGAGATCCACGATGTGGATCGCCAGCGTGTCGCCGGGTTCCGCGCCCTCGACCTCGAAGGGGCCGGTCTGGGGGTTGACCGCCGCGAGGTCGACCTTCTCGCTGGAGAGGTCGTCGACCGATCGGAGCGCATGGTTGAAGGCGTCCTCCGACCACAGCCGCAGGACCGAGCCGGGTTGCACCTTCATGATCGGGGCGACGCCGCCGAACGTGTAGGTGTACTGCTCGAAGCTCGGTTTGAAGGTGATGTCGTCCATGCCTCTACGCTAGGCCCACGATCGTTGTCGGGGCAAGAATTCCCTGTTCCGGCCGTGTTGCGATCCCGTGACACGAGGCTCGGTGCCGGTGGCGACCAAGGAGGTGGACGCGATGGCACGGCCACGTCGACCACGGCCGCAGCGGCAGCTGCCGGACGTCGCACGGCTGCGCGAGCTCAGCGGGGTTCGCCGGCCGCGGTTGGACCGCAGCGCGGCCCGTGTGGAGCGCGCCCAGAGCATCGGGCAGCTGCGGGTGCTCGCCCGCCGGCGGACCCCACGCGCCGTGTTCGACTACGTGGACGGGGCCGCCGAGCAGGAGATCAGCCTGGCCCGCTCCCGACAGCTGTTTCGCGACATCGAGTTCCAGCCCCGCGTGCTGCGCGACATCGCCGTGGTCGACACGGCCACCACGGTGCTCGGCGCGCCCGTTTCGATGCCGGTGGTGTTCGGCCCGACGGGCTTCACCCGCATGATGCACCACGAGGGTGAACGGGCCGTGGGGCGGGCCGCCGCGACGCTCGGCATCCCGTACGCGCTGTCCACGATGGGCACCGTCGCGCCCGAGCAGCTCGCCTCCGAGGCACCGACCTTGGACCGGTGGTTCCAGCTCTACGTCTGCCGTGATCGTGCACCGATGGAGGAACTGGTCAGCCGCGCGCGGGAAGCCGGCTACCGGGCCCTGGTGCTCACCGTCGACACGCCGGTCGCGGGCAACCGTCTGCGCGACGTGCACAACGGGTTGACCATCCCGCCGGCGCTCACCGCCAGGACTCTGGTGGACGTGGCGCGCCATCCCGCCTGGTGGGCGAATCTCGCGACGACGGCACCGCTGGAGTTCGCGACGCTGTCGTCGTTCGACGGCACGGTGGCCGAACTCGTCGGTCAGCTGTTCGATCCGAGCGTGACGTTCGAGGATCTGGCCGCATTGCGTGCCATGTGGGACGGCCCGCTGATCGTCAAGGGCATCCAGAGCGTCGACGACGCCCGCGCCGTGGTCGACCACGGGGCCGACGGGCTGGTCGTGTCCAACCACGGTGGCCGGCAGCTCGACCGGGCCCCGACACCGCTGCGCCGGCTGCCCGAGATCGTGGCCGCCGTCGGGGACCGGGCGGAGATCTACCTCGACGGTGGCATCACCGGTGGTGCCGACGTCGTCGCGGCGATCGCCCACGGGGCGCGGGCCTGCCTGGTCGGCCGCGCCTACCTCTACGGTCTGATGGCGGGCGGCCAAGTCGGCGTCGAGCGGGCCGGATCGATCCTGCGGGCCGACATCGTGCGCACCATGCAGCTGCTCGGGGTGTCGAGCCTCGACGAGCTGCACCCGGAGCTGGTCCGACTGCCCGGGGCACCCTGACCGCGCGGCGGGTCAGCCCGGCTTGACGGCCGTGAACGGATACCCCTGCACCCCGAAGGTCCGCGCGTTGGCCTCACCGGCGGCACCGCCGTAGGTGTCGACGGGCGGACCGAACCGCAGATCCGTGAAGCCGACGCCCTCGATCACCGTCTGCCACCCTGCACACGGCAGGGCACCGGCGATTCAGCCCTTCCACAGGTCGATGTCGCTGCGGGCGTCGCGGGGGACCTCCACCTCGACGCAGACGTCGGCGATCTGGATCCGTCCGCCGGGGCGCAGCGCCCGCACGATCTCCTCGTAGGCGGCGACCTTGTCGGGCACGAGGTTGAGCACGCCGTTGGAGATCACCAGATCCGCCCAGCCGTCGTCGACCGGCAGCGACTCCGCCAGACCCTCGTGGAACGCGATGTTGGTCAGACCGGCGGCCTCGGCGTTGCGGGTGGCGCGCTCCAGCATGGCCGGGGTCATGTCGACGCCGAGGACCGCCCCGTCGTCGCCGACCGCCCGGGCCGCGATCATCGCATCGAGCCCGCCACCCGAACCGATGTCGATCACCCGCTCACCCGGTGCGGGCAGGCCGAAGTGGAAGGGGTCGGCGACGCCCGCGAACGCCTCGACACAGGCCTCCGGGAGCCCCTCGAGCACCGCATCGTCGTAGCCGAGTCGGCTCGTCGCGGCCCGTCCGGTGTGGAAGTGGAACGCGCCGTGCGCCGGGTCGTGGGCCACCTCGGCGTAGTGCTCCTGCACCGCCGATCGCAGGGCCTGCGTGTCGACCAGGTCGCTCACGTCCGCTGCGTCGTGGCCGTCCCGGGGGTCGGGCCGCTGGGAGTCGGGTTCGTCGTGCCGGTCGAACTGGTGGTTCGCCACGGTCTCCTCCGCGCCGTGTGCCCATCGATCCTGCGCGGACCGGACGACGCTGTCAAGGGTGACGCCCGGAGCCCGGTTCGAGGGTGATCTGACGCGCCAGCACGTCGGTGCGGTGCACGATCCGCATCCCCGCACGCCGGTAGAGCGCGACGGCGCCGTCGAGGGTGACGTCGTCGACCTCGAGCGCGACGCCGGTCAGCCCCCGGGCGCGGAAGGCCTCGAACGCGGTCCGCAGCAGCGCCATGCCGATGCCGTGCCGTCGCCACGCCGGGACGACGCCGAGGTCGCGGACCCACCCGTCCTCGGCGGCCACCTCGGTGCCGGCACGGGCGATGAGCAGGCCGACGATCGCGTCATCGGACGTCACGGCCAGCCGGGTGAGGTGGGGATCGAACCCGGCCGCCGGGTCGAGACGATGGGCGCGAAACTCGTCGAACGTCAGCGGCAGGTGGGTCGGGACGTCGTCGAAGGCCGCCTGGTGCGCGGCCCACAGTGCGCGTGCATCAGCATCGAGGTAGCCGCGGACCCGCACCGCCGGCGGCCACACCGCCGTCGGCGGCGGGGCGTGCAGGTCGAGCCGCAACTCCAGCAGGTGGCGGACGGGGACGAACCCGCGGGCGGCGTGGAAGGCCCGAGCCGGCTCGTCACCGTCGATCAGGGCCGTGGTCAGCACGGCCGTGTCGTGCCCGGCGGCGCTGGCCGCCCGTCGGGCCCGATCGAGCGCCCGCGCGAGCAGGAAGCTCGCCAACCCGTGGCCTGTCCATGCCGGATGGACGACCGCGTCGATGTGCAGATCGAGTTCGTCGTCGATCGGGTCGTGGTCCGCCTCGAACGCGGCGTAGGCGACCGGGCCGTCCGCGGCCGGATGTTCGACCAGCAGCGCCTCGTCGAGCGCGGCCAGGCCGAGCCACCGCACCCGCAGATCCTCGCGGCGCAGGCGGGCATGGCCGGTGCGCTCCCGGGCCGCCGCCGCATGCAGGGTGGTGACGGCATCGAGATCGTCGAAGGTCGGCGGACGTGTCCGGAAGCCGTCGGGCGGCGCGGCGCGCCGCTCGCCGGTGGGCTCCGCGGCGGGATGGTCGGGCATCCCGCCAGCGTAGGTCCACTACTCTCCGTGCACCCGCGAGCGCCGTGAACCGGTGACTCGCACGTCCGCCGCCCCGCCCACCCGAGGTTCGACCGTGGCCCGCGTCACCGTGCACCATCTGACCCTGCCCAAGCGCCTGCCGATGATCGAGGAGGACGGGCTGCGGACCCGCGCGGACCTGGCCGGGCTGTACGGCCCGCCCGGGCCGCTCGACGCCGGTGCCCCGGGCACCTACGCGCACGGCAAGCGGGTCTCGGGCTGGGCGTCGCTCGAGCATGCCCGGACGCTGGTGGACGAGCTCGGTGCCGGCTACGTCAGCTACTCGGTGGATCCCGCCAAGACGCTCGCCAACCGGGCCGCGGTCCGCGACGACGGGGACGTCGCCGCCTACTGGGCGTCCGCGAAGCCGCTGCGGGACTGGCTGGCCGATGGCGATCTGCCCGACGACCTCGAGGTGCACCAGAACCTGCCGGTGCGCATCAAGTACCTCAAGCTGCACGCGCCGCTGGTGACCGACGAGCAGCTCGGTGACTACGCGCCGCTGGTCCACGCGGTGGCCGACACCGACCGGCTGTCGGCCAAGGCACTGATGCACCTGGCGATCCTCGCGGCGGACAGCGACTTCGACGGTCCCGCGTTCACGGCCGCCTGCGCCCTGGCGTGGCGCGACGAGCCCGACAGCGACCGGCTGATCCGCGAGCTGGTCGAGATGGATCCCGACAAGGTGGCCAGCGCCGCCCTGGCCGAGCACGGCGGCGAGGCACCGGAGGCGACCGCCCGGCTGCGCGAGGTGCTCGAGGAGACCAGGACCTGGTCGGAGGCCAACGGGATGGACGCCGGGCAGGGCCTGTTCTCGCGGACGTCGGTGGTGCTCGATGAGCTGCCCGAGCACGTGGCCTGAGGCGGCCGCCGAACGCCGAGCGCCGACGACCGGCCGCCGGTGATCGACCGGTGGCTCGCGCTACAGGCTGACGATGTTGAGGTGCGACACCCGCGGCTCGTCGTCGTCACCCTCGAGTTCGAAGCGGACGCGCTGCCCGATGCGCAGTTCCTGCAGCCCGGAGGCGGTGAACGCCTCGCGGTCGAAGTCGCGTTCGAGCAGACCGTCGTCGATCAGCGTCCCGGTCCGGGTGGCGGGGTGGAAGTTCTTGATGGTGCCCTGCGGCATCGTGGGAGCTCCTCGGCGCTGGTGGCGACCGCCGGACGGGATGACCGACCGGGGACGGTCCGATCGGCGTCGCCTCGCGATCGGTGACCGGGTCGGGCAGGATAGCCGCGCCGACCTCCGTAGCGATCGCCCGAGGAGACGCCCGACGTGAGTGCCAACCCGCCCGACCCCGCGGACCGCGACCGGCCCCGCAAGCCGAAGCGCGACACCCCGCCACCGGATGGGAAGGACGCCGGCGGGACGCCCGCCGAGCGGACGCCCGCGGAAACGGAGGCTGGCAGCGCGGATCGCGACCCGGTGCCGTTCACCCAGATCCTCGGGCGGATCACCCTGGTGATCCTGGCCGTGCTGTTCGGGGTGTTCGCCGTCGCCAACGCGCAGCCGGTGGCGTTCTCGTGGGTGTTCGGCGCGACCGAGGTGCGTGCGGATCCGACCGGTGACGGCGACATAGGCGGGGTCCCGCTCATCATCCTGCTCGGCGGCTCCTTCGTCATCGGCGCTGCCGTGGGCATGCTGCTCGAGTGGCAGCTGCTGCGTGGCCGGCGCCGTCGCCGCGAGGCCGGTTGACACATGGCCGACCGCCGTGTTCAGCCGGCGGCGCGGGTACCGAGCATCGATGGCAGTACCGCCGCGGTCGCCGCGCCGAGCTCGACCTCGTGCAGGGCGATGAGGTCGGTGAAGGTGTCGACGTCGTGGGTGAAGCCGTCGAGGTGCCGGGTGACCGCGCGGACCCCCGCGGCCCGCGCGAGCTCCAGGTGGCGGGCGGCCGAGCCGGGTCCATAGGCCGTCGCCATCCGCGTTCCCGGCCGCCGCAGCAGACCGCCGGTCCCGCCACCGGTCGTCGGGGCGATGACCACCTCGGCGTCCGTGTCGAGCACGGTGTCGATCTCGGCACCGGTCAGGCACGGCAGATCCGCGGCCACGACCAGGACGTCGTGGGTGCGTGCACGGGTGCCGACCGCGGCGGCGATCACCGTGTCGAGTCCCCGCCCCTCGGCCGGATCGAGCGCCACCTCCAGTCCGAGTGCGGCCGCCGCGGCCGCTGCGGGTGGTCCACCGGCGGCGACGACGATCCCGTCGATCGCCGAGTCGCCCAGGGCCCGCGCCACGTCACCGAGCATCGCCCCGGCGAGCCGGGCGCGTTGCGCGGGGTCGAGCACCGAGGCGAGTCGGGTCTTTCCCACCCCGGGCGCGCGCAGGGGGACGACGGCGAGCGTGGGTGTGGGCATGGCGCGGCATGCTAGCCGTGACCGTGCTCTCGACCGGGTGGCGGTAGGGTCGGGCCGGCTCGGACATCGCCGAACCGGTCAGCGAAAAGGACGTCACATGGCACAGGTCGCGGTCATGGGAGCGGGGTCGTGGGGGACCGCGTTCGCCGCGATGTGCGTCGACGCGGGGACCGACACCGTCCTGTGGAGCCGGCGCGACGAGGTCGCCACGGAGATCGTCGATGCGCACACCAACCTCGGCTACCTGCCGGACGTCACGCTGCCGGCGCAGCTGCGTGCCACCGCCGATCCCCACGAGGCCCTCGCCGGGGCATCCGTCGTCGTTCTGGCGGTGCCATCGGTCGGGATCGAGGAACAGCTGCGGACCTGGGGTGACGCCATCCCCGCGGATGCCACGCTGGTCAGTCTCATCAAGGGCGTGGACGTCGCCAGCATGCGGTTCGGCTCGCAGGTGATCACCGACGGGCTCGACTGCGATCCCGACCGGGTGGTGGTCGTCAGCGGTCCCAACCTGGCACGCGAGTGCGCCGACCGACTGCCCTCGGCCACGGTGGCGGCCAGCGCGGACCTGGCCCGGGCCGAACAGGTGCAGGCGGCCGTCATGGCCCCCTACTTCCGGGTCTACACCAACGTCGACAAGCTCGGCGTCGAGGTCGGCGGCGCGGTCAAGAACGTCATCGCGCTGGCCGCCGGTGCGGCGCAGGGCATGGGGTTCGGGGACAACACCAACGCGGCGGTCATCACCCGCGGGCTCGCCGAGATGTCGCGACTGGGCGTCGCGCTGGGGGCCAACGCGCTGACCTTCGCCGGGCTGGCCGGGGTCGGGGACCTGGTCGCCACCTGCACCTCGTCGAAGTCCCGCAACCGCACCGTCGGTGAACGCATCGGTCGGGGGGAGTCGCTCGACGAGGTGATCGCGTCCATGAACATGGTCGCGGAAGGGGTCAAGTCCTCGCGCGCGATCCTGGGTCTGGCCGAGCAGGTCGGCGTCGAGATGCCGATCACCGCCGGGGTCGTGGCCGTGTGCCATCAGGGCCTGGCCCCCGAACAGCTCGTCGAACAGCTGCTCGCCCGTGAGGCCCGCCCGGAGCTGCAGGGGCTGGTCGAGTGACGGTGGCCCGATGATGGTGGGCGGATGATGGCGGACCGTGGTGTGGTGCTCGTGCTCGACGGGCCGTTGCTGGTCGGCCGCTCGACCACGCTGCACGCACTGCAGCAGGCCTGGCCCGAGGTCCGGGACGGGCCGCTGCTCGAGGTGGGGCTCGATCGGATGCTCGGGTCCTTCGGGCCGACCCGCCGGCGCTGGCAGGAGCTGGTGCTGCCGACGGCCGGGACGGGCCATGCCCACTACGGGCCACTCGGACGGGAACTGGTCGGCGGGCTGCACCGCTCGGCTGCGAGTTGGGCACGCGCCGGGACCGACGTCGCCATCGACCATGCGCTGCTGGACCGTTCGACGGCAGCCGATCTCGCGGTCGCCTGCGAAGGATTGGCCCTGCTCGTCATCGGCCTGCGCTGCGACCTCGACGTCCTGGAGTTCCGCGCCGAGGAGGCCGGGGCGTCACCCGCGGTCGTGCAGGCCCAGGCGGCCGCGACCACCGGCGTGGTCGAGCACGACCTCGTGCTCGACACCAGCGAGGTGACCACCGCCGACCTGGTGGCCCAGATCCTGCTGCACGTCGCTTTCCGACTGCGCGGCTGATCAGCGGGGCCGCACCCGGTCACTCGAGCTCGATGCCCAGCGCCGTCACGATCTTGCCGGTCTGCTCGAACACGCCCTGGGTGAACTCGGCCGCGCCGTGCTCGACCGCGGTCACCTCGTCCCACCGGGCGGCGATGTCGTCGGGGTCGGGGACGCCGTCGAACGCCACGCCGGCACCTTCGAGGATCGCGACCCGCGCGATGTAGCCGCCACCCACGGAGAAGATGCGGCCGGTGTCGGTGCAGCCCTCCGAGGCGAGGTAGGCGACCAGCGGCGAGACGTACTCCGGTTCGAGCCGCTCGAGCAGTGCGGGCGGCATGATGTCCTCGGTCATCCGGGACTTCGCGACCGGGGCGATCACGTTCGAGGTGATGCCGTACTTGGCCCCCTCGATCGCCAGGGTGCGGGTGAGCCCGACCTGACCCATCTTGCCGGCCGAGTAGTTCGACTGGCCGAAGTTGCCGTACAGCCCGGAGCCGGACGTGGTGTTGACGATGCGCCCGTATCCCTGCTCCTTGAGGTGGGGCCACGCGGCCCGGGCGACGTGGAAGGCCCCGTAGAGGTGGACCTTGAGCACCAGGTCGAGTTGCGGTTCCTCGAGCTTGGCGAACGAGGTGTCCCGCAGGATGCCGGCGTTGTTGACCACGACGTCGACGCGACCGAAGGCGTCGATCGCGGTCTGCACGATGGCCTGTCCACCCTCCCAGGTGTGCACGCCGTCGTAGTTGGCGACCGCCTCGCCGCCCGCATCGGTGATCTCCGCCACGACCTCGTCGGCCATCGCCGACCCGCCGCCGGAACCGTCGCGGCTCCCACCGAGGTCGTTGACGACGACCTTCGCGCCTCGGCTGGCGAGCAGGAGTGCGTGCGCCCGACCCAGGCCGCCGCCGGCCCCGGTCACGATCGCCACCCGGCCGTCGAACTCGATCTGTGCCACGTCCGTCTCCCTCGTCCGTCTGCGGAGCGCGGACCGTACCTTGGGAGCCCGATCAGCTCCGAACGAGCCCACCGTGCGTGTGGGGCCACCTCGAGATGATCGTCGATGCCGTAGGAGGACGTCGTGCCACTGCTCGGTCACGCCCTGTGGTTCACCGACGCCCGACCGCCCTACGACCCCGCCTTCGCCTTCGAGACGCTGTCGCTGCTCGCACTGGTCGGCGCGATCGTCGGGGCGATCGTGTGGCGGGTGGTGGCGCGCTACGTGCCACGCCCGGAGCTGTCGTTCCTCGGGTTCCTGGGTCGACTCGGCCCGTGGATCCCGCGGCTGCTGGGCGTGCACGCCGGGGTGTCGCTGCTGGCGCTGGCCTCGCGGCTGGAGTTCTTCGTCCCGACGTTCCTGCTGCCCGACACCTGGTGGGGCATCGGGCTCGGCATCCTCGAGGGCATCGTCGGGGTGTGGCTGATCACCGGGTGGAAGATCCGACCGGCGGCATGGTTGCTGGTCATCGCCGGTCCGCTGGGCATGCTCGGCTACGGGATCATCCCGATCCTGGAGCGCGCCGACCTGCTCGCGATCGGGCTGTTCCTCGTGCTGCTGCCGCCCGACGACAGCCGACCCGGCGGGCGCATCGTGGTCGACCCGGAACAGGTGCGGACCGCGCTGTTCGCCCTGCGGTCGATCACCGGTGCCACGCTGATCCTGCTCGCCTACACGGAGAAGCTGGCGCGGCCCGAGCTGACGCTGCAGTTCCTCGACAGCTATCCGGCGTTCAACATCCTGCAGCTGCTCGGGGGGTTGGTCGGCGTCGAGGTCAGCGACCTGGTGTTCGTGCAGTTCGCCGCCGGGGTCGAGATCCTGTTCGGGTTGCTGCTCATCTCCGGGGCGATGCCGCAGCTGACCGTGATCGCCGCCGGAATCCCGTTCAACGCGACGCTGTTCTTCCTCGGCGCGACGGAGCTGATCGGGCACCTGCCGATCTACGGCACGATGCTCGCGCTGCTGGTCTACGGCTCCCGGGCCGACACGGCCCCGATCTGCTCCTGGTTCCCGCGCGTCGATGGCCGGATGACCACGATGCCTGCTCGCTAGGCTCGCGGACCGCGGTCGAGTCGTCGGCGACCGCACCCGGCCCGACCAGCGAAAGCGTCTGCGTGGAACCCTCCCTCCCACGACCGCGCGGCGGTTTCGCGACCCGGGCGGTGACCGGTGCCATCGGGCTCCCGGACGTCGCCCAGCATCCCTCGAGTGCACCGATCTGGCTGGCGTCGACGTTCGGTGTGGACCGGTCCGCCGAGGTCGGGCGGCTGCTGACCGACGAGATCGACGGCTACAGCTACGGGCGCTACGACAACCCGACCGCCACCACGCTGCACACCACCGTCGCCTCGCTGCACGGGGCCGAATCGGCCTGGTCACTCGGGTCGGGGACCGCGGCCATCCACGCCGTGCTGGAGGTGCTGCGCGGCGGGGGCCGCGTGCTCGCCTCCAACCGGCTCTACGGCGGGACGTGGGCACTGTTGCGACGACTGCAGCGCGACGCCGGCTGGGACGTCGACCTCGCGCCGCTGGCCACGGCCGACGAACTCGCCCACGCGATCACCGACGACCACACGGTCGTCCACGTGGAGTCGGTCACCAACCCGGAGATGGTGGTGACCGACCTGCCGGCCATCGCCGCCCACTGCCGGGAGCGCGGCATCGCGCTGGTCGTCGACAACACCTTCGCCTCGCCGTATCTGTGCCGGCCGGTCGAACTCGGTGCCACGGCGGTGGTCGAGTCCGCCACCAAGTTCCTCGGTGGGCACGGCGACGTCGTCGCCGGGATCGTCGCCGGCTCCTCGGAACTGATCGCCGCGGTGCGTCATCACACCTATGAACTCGGCGCGTCGCTCGGCGCGTTCGAGGCGTGGCTGGTCATCCGCGGCCTGCAGACGCTCAAGCTCCGGGTCCAGGCGGCCTGCGCCAACGCCGCGGCCGTCGCCCACCACCTCGATGCCGACCCGGACGTGCTGGCGGTCCGCTACCCGGGCCTGCTCGACCATCCCCAGCACGCCCTGGCCACCGAACTGTTCGGCGGACGCGGAGCCGGGGCGCTGCTCGCGCTGGACCTGCCGTCCCGGGCGGCCGCGGAGGCGTTCGCGGACGCCTGCGAGGTGTTCGTCCGGGCCCCGTCACTCGGGGGGACGCATTCGTTGGTGGTCCATCCGGCGTCCACGACCCACCGCCAACTCGACGATGCGGCGCTCGCGGACGCCGGCGTCGCTCCCGGGACGGTCCGGCTGTCGGTCGGGATCGAGGAGGCGGAGGATCTGATCGCCGACCTCGACCGGGCGCTGGCCGCGGCAGGCAGGGTCCCCGCATGATCCGCGTGCTGCTGCTCTACGGCGGCCGGTCGGCCGAGCACGAGATCTCGTGTCTGTCGGCCCGCTCGGTGCTCGAGGTGATCGACCGCGACCGCTACGAGGTCACCACCGTCGGCATCACCCGCGACGGGCGCTGGACGCTGACCGACGGGGACATCGTCACCCCGGCGGGCGCGGACCTGCCGAGCGTGCCCGACGACGGTCCGACGGTCGGGCTCGTCGGCGGCCGGCACGGTCCCCGACTCGTCACGCTCGACGACGCCGACGACGGCCGCACCGAGGCAGCGGTCATCGGCCCCGTCGATGTGGCCTTCCCGCTGATGCACGGCCCCTGGGGCGAGGACGGCACGGTGCAGGGCATGCTCGCCACCGTGGGGGTGCCCTACGTCGGTGCAGACGTCACGGCCTCGTCGATCGGCATCGACAAGGCCGCGATGAAGGCGTCGTTCGCCGCGGACGGGCTGCCCCAGGGCGGCTACCTCGCCGTCCACCGCTCGCGATGGGAGCACGACCCGGACGGGGTCGCCACCGAGCTCGATGCGGCGTTCGGTGCCCCCTGGTTCACCAAGCCCGCCCGGCAGGGTTCGTCGATCGGGATCAGCAAGGTGAAGCGCCTGGCGGATCTCGCGCCGGCGATGGCCGCGGCCTACGCCCATGACGACGTCGTCGTCATCGAAGAGGGCATCGAGGGAGCACGCGAGCTCGAGGTCGGCGTGCTCGGCCACGAGACCCTGGCGGTCACCCGCCCCGGGGAGATCGTCTCGTCCCACGAGTTCTACGACTTCGAGGCCAAGTACCTCGACGCCTCGGAGCTGCTGATCCCAGCCGACGTGCCCGACGACGTGGCGCGGTCGACGGATCGGTTGGCGCGGCGAGCGTTCCGGGCCATCAACTGCCGGGGCCTCGCGCGCGTGGACTTCTTCGCCACCAACGACGGGCGGGTGGTCGTCAACGAGATCAACACCATCCCCGGGTTCACGCCCAGTTCCATGTTCCCACGCCTGTGGGCGGCCGAGGGCCTCGACTACCGCGGGCTGGTCGACCGGTTGCTGGGGGACGCCACCATCTGAACGCGTCGGTCCCGGTCGGGACCGGGTTGCTACAGCCGCACGATCGGGCAGGTGAGGGTCCGGGTGATGCCGGGGATGGCCTGGATGGCTCCGACGACCATGCGCGCGAGCTGGTCGACGTCGTCGGCATGGGCCTTGATGATCACGTCGTAGGGCCCGGTGACGTCATCGGCGGTGTCGACGCCGGGTAGTTCGGCCGCGGCGACGGCCACGGCCGCGGCGACACCGAGCTCGGTCTGGACCAGGACGTAGGCCGACACCATGCGGGTTCCTCTCCCGGGGCACCGTCGGCGACCGCTGATGGGTCGGCGACCGGCTCGACGTTAGTCCGCCCGCCCCGGGGTGTCCGTTCGTCGCTGCGGACGAGCGACGGATTCGTACCGTCGGGGGGCAGTCGTACACGCGACGAACGGGGCGGACATGAGGCTCGCACGTACGGTCTTCTTCGGTGTCACGTTGGGGCTGCTCGCGGCCTGCGCGGCCGAGGGTCCGGACGAGGACGCGCCATCACCGGACGCCACACCCCTCGAGCCCTACGAGACGGTGGCCGGCGACGTCGATCGCGCTGACGAGGTCACCAGCGGTGAGGGCTGGGAGTTGCTCGACGCACGGGAGATCGGGCCACAGTGGATCGGCGCCGAGCTGGCCGGTGGCGCGAGCGATGTGGCCCGGGCCTGGGAGCGGTTCTTCGTGCTCGACGAGGATCCGCCGCAGGTCGACCATCAGGACCAACTCGTGGTCGTCGTACCGGCTCCGAGTGACTGCGAGACCGTGCTGCGCGACGTGGAACTCGGTGCGACCTACGAGGACGACCTCGGCGGGGACGTCGACGTGATCCGGCTCGTCGCCCAGACGCCCGAGACCTGCCCGGACGAGGAGCCGACCGGGCGCATGTTCACCCTCGCGGTCGACCGCAGCACCCTCGAATCCCCCCGGATCGAGGTCCGGGTCGGGGACGTGTCGGCGGCATTGGAGGACCGCACCGAGAGCCTTCCGGGGACCCCGTGACACGTGCAAACGCCCCGTCGGGATCGACGGGGCGTCGCAGGCGAACGAATCGGGCGGACGCCCGACGATCAGCTCAGGCCTTCACCGGCGGGCGGGTCACCTTGCCGGCCTTGATGCACGAGGTGCACACGTCGAGCTTGACCGTCCGGCCGTCGACGTAGGCCTTGACCCGCTGGATGTTCGGGCTCCAGCGCTTGGAGGAGCGCCGGTGCGAGTGCGAGACCTGCTTGCCGAACCAGGGCTTCTTGTCGCAGAGCTGACAGGTGGAGGACGCCATCGGGATGCCTTTGCGTGGAACGTCCCGGAGCAGCCGGTGAACGGGCTGGTCCGGGCACGATGCGGATCTGGGTGAGGCACGGCGCGTTGGCGGCCTCGAGACGTGCGAGGGATGTTATCAGCACGCTCACGAGTGCGCATCGGCACGCAGCTACGCTGCCGGCAGTGTCGCACACCGACGGCTCACGCGGCGAGCCGCAGGAACGGATCCACGGATGCCCGAAACGCTCGGTGCGCCGTTGTCGGCACGGGAGCTGCCGGCCCTGTTCGCCCGCGTGCACGAGGCACTGCACGCCCGGCAGGGGACCATCGACGCGCTCAACGTCTTCCCGGTACCCGACGGGGACACGGGCAGCAACATGACGGCCACGGTCCGGGCCGGGCTCGAGGCGCTGCAGCACGCCCTGGACACCGACGTGCGACCCGAGGCCGATGTGCTGTCGCGGGCGGTCATCCGCGGCGCGGTCGGCGGTGCCCGGGGCAACTCCGGGGTGATCCTCAGCCAGGTGCTGCGTGCCGTGGTCGAACAGGTCACCGGGCACGCCCGCATCGACGCGACCGTCTACGCCGATGCGCTCGCCCATGCCCGCGATCTCGCCTACGACGCGGTGGCCGAACCCGTCGAGGGCACGATCCTGACCGCGATCGCCGTCGCCGCCGACGCCGCGCGTCGTGCCGCCGATACGGGCGCGGACCTGCCGGCATGCTCGGCCGCCACCTGTGCCGCGACCGCGGCGGCGGTCGCCCGCACACCCGAGCAGCTCGACGTGCTGCGCGAGGCCGGGGTCGTCGACGCGGGTGCCCGCGGCTTCGAGGTCCTGCTCGCGGCGGTTCACGGGCACCTCACCGGTCAGGAGGCCGAGGTCGTCGTCGACGCCCGACCGACGGTCGCCACCCGGGCGGATGCGGCCTGTCATGCCACCAGTCACCTCCCCTTCGAGGTGCAGTACCTGCTCGACGCCGACGATGCCCTGGCACCCACCATCCGGGGTGAGCTCGCGGCCCACGGCGACTCCATCGTGGTGGTCGCCGCCGGGCACCTGCTCAACGTCCACGTGCACACCGCCCGGGTCGGTCCGGTCATCGAGCTCGGCCTCGCCCACGGATCGGTCAGCTCGATCGAGGTGACCCACCTCGGTGACCAGGTCGCCGCCCACGCGGCCGCCAGCCGTCACCGCGTCGGAGCCGTCGCGGTGCTGCACGGCGACGGCATCACCACCCTGGCACGCCAGCTCGGGGCCGTCGTCGTCGACGGCATGGCGGGGGCCCTGCCGTCCGTCGCCGACCTGCAGGCGGCCGTCCTGGCCACCGGTGCTGCGTCGGTGCTGGTCCTCCCGGGGCATCCGAATGCGGTGGCGGCCGCGGCGCAGGCGGCCGAGCTGTGCCGTGACGAGCTCGATGACGTTCCCAGGGTGATCGCCGCGGCCATCGATCCGCCGACGGTGCTCGCCGCGCTCGCCGTGCTCGAGCCCGACGGCGATCCGGACCGTGTGGCCGCCGACGTCGAACGCGCCGCGCGAGCCGTCCGTTCCGGCCAGATCGTCGACGCCGTGCGCAGCGCCGACACGCCGGTCGGACCGATCGTGGCCGGCCAGCCGTTGGCGATCGTCGGCGGTCGCGTCGTCGCTGCGTGCGACACCCCCATCGGGGCGCTCGAGCTCATCGCCGAGGCGCTCGACCTCGAGCAGGCCGAACTGGTCACCGTCCTCCATGGTGCGGCGTCCAGTGCCGCCGACCGGGCCCAGCTGGTCGCCTTCATCGACGCCCGGTGCGATGCCGAGGTCGAGGTCGTCGACGCCGGGGTGCGTCCGGCCCGACTGTGGATCGGCGTCGAGTGACCACGCCGACACCCGTCCGGTTCGATGACCCACCCACGGTGCTCGAGGGTGTCGGCCCGAAGCTCGCCGGGCGGCTGGCCGACGGGCTGGGCATCACCACGATCCGTGGGCTGCTCGAGCACTATCCCCGCGACTACCAGGACGCCGGCGACATCGTCGACATCGCCGAGGTGTCCGAGGGGGAGCCGGCGACCCTGATCGGTGAGGTGCTCGACTGGCGGACGCGGCGGATCCCTCCGAGGGGCAACCGTCGGCGGATGCTGGATCTCGCCGAGGCGAGCGTGCGCCAGATCAGCGGCAACGTGTTCACCGTGACGTTCTTCAACCAGCGGTGGCGGCCGTCACAGCTCACCGCCGGCACCGTCGCGGCGTTCAGCGGCGAGGTGAAACGGTTCCGTTCGCAGTTGAAGCTCAACAGCCCCGACGTGCAGATCCTCGGCCGGATCGACAGCGGGCTGGACGCGGCGACCGCGGAGGAACAGCTCGCCCACCAGCGGCTGCTGGCGGTCTACCGCGTCACCGACGGCATCGCGTCGTTCAAGCTCAACCAGCTCGTCGAACAGGCGCTGGCGGCGCTCCCGGCGATCGAGGACTGGTTGGACGACGCGCTGCTCGACCGCCACGACCTGCTCGACCTGGACACCGCGGTCCGGGGCATCCATCAGCCACCCGACCACGCGACCCGGATCGCCGCCCGCCGTCGCCTGGCCTTCGACGAGCTCTACGGCATGCAGCTGGGGCTGCAGTGGCGACGCCAGCGGCTGGAGGCCGACGTCGTCGGTCTGGACAACGCGCCCGCGACCGGCGGACTGGCCGACGCGCTGCTGCTCGCCCTGCCGTTCGAACCGACCGGAGCCCAGAACCGGGCCATGGCCCAGATCGCCACGGACCTGGGCGGCGCGCGGCCGATGCACCGGCTGTTGCAGGGCGACGTCGGCTCCGGCAAGACGATGGTGGCGGCCTGGGCGATGCTGTGCGCCGTCGACCGGGGGCGGCAGGCCGCGCTGATGGTCCCGACCGAGGTGCTCGCCGATCAGCATCTGCGGACCCTGAGCGAGCTGCTGGCCCCGTTGGGTGTGAACGTGCTCGACGGGATCCGGGTGGCGTCGTTGACCTCGTCGACGACGACGAACGAACGCCGCCGCATCCTGAGCGAACTGTTGACGGGTGAACTGGATCTGATCGTCGGTACGCACGCGCTGCTCGAGGAGGGCGTGCGGTTCGCGGACCTCGGCGTGGTGGTCATCGACGAACAGCACCGGTTCGGGGTGTCCCAGCGGGTGCGGCTGAAGGAGAAGACCGCGGACACGGGCACGGCGACACCGGCCGGTCCCGACGTGCTCGTCATGACCGCGACCCCGATTCCGCGGTCGTTGGCGCTGACGCTGTACGGCGACCTCGACGTCACGATCCTCGACGAGCTGCCACCGGGGCGCGAGCCGGTGACCACCCGACTGATCACCCCGCGGGAGGCCCGGCGTCGCGACCGGCTCTACGACTTCATCCGGGCGGAGGTGGCCGAGGGGCGCCGCGCCTACGTCGTGTGTCCGTTCGTCGAACCGAGTCAGACGATCGCCGGACGCAGTGCGATCGAGGAGCACCAGCGACTCGCGACGCAGGTGTTCCCGGAACTCGATGTCGCACTGGTGCACGGCCGGCTGCCGTCCCGGGACAAGGACGCCGCCATGGCCGCGTTCCGGGCCGGTGAGGCGCAGGTGCTGGTGTCGACCACCGTCATCGAGGTCGGCGTCGACGTGCCCGAGGCGACCATCATGGTCATCGAGGACGCCGAGCGGTTCGGGATCAGTCAGCTGCATCAGCTGCGCGGTCGGGTGGGGCGTGGCGGGGGGCGCAGCTTCTGTGTGCTGTTCGCCGGCTGGAGCAACGACATCACCGACGAGGGCCGGGCCCGGCTCGAGGCGGTCGCCGCGACGACCGACGGTTTCGCGCTCGCGGAGACCGACTTGGCGCTCCGCGGTGAGGGGCAGTTGTTCGGTCGGGCCCAGTCCGGCCTGCCGGACCTGAAACTCGCCCGCGTCCAGGACGACGTCGACCTCGTCACCCTGACCCGCGAGCTCGCCCAGCAGGTGGTCGCCGACGACCCCCAGCTCGAGCAGCCCCGTCATGCCCGGCTCCGCGCCGAGGTGCTGCGCCGCTACGAGGGTGGCATCGACGCCTTCGAGGCCCTCGAGACCGGTTGATCTGCGCTGGCGCGCAGTGGCGTCAGAAACCCGGCGCGCGAACCTGCGCAGCGGTAGATTCTCGACCGTGTCCAAGGTTCGTACCGGGGGGGGTGCCATGGATCGTCGGACCGTCGCAAGTGGGCTCGCGGCCGCTGCCGGGGCGCTCATCGTCGCCGCGTCGCTGCCAGCCGGGTTCGAGATCTCGTCCGCGCGCGTCGCCGTGTCGGGTGGTTTCGGCCTGGTCGTCGCCGTGGCCATCACGCTGGTCGGGTCGTTCCTGCTCGCACGCCGCCGCCCCGAGGGGGTCGCTGTCGTGGTGGCCGCCGCGGTGCTCGGGGTGCCCGCGATCATGGCGGCGGGATCGCTGCTGCTGTCGTCGCCGCCGCCGGACACGACCAACGACGTGCTGTTGCCGCTGATGTCGCAGCTGCTGATCGTGGGGGCCGCCGTCGCCGCGTGGGCGCTGCGCGATCCGGAGCGGTGGCGCTGGGACCGGCCGGTGCTGCTGCCCTTCGTCGCACTCGGGATCGTCGTCGTCATGCCGAGCGTCGCGCTGCTCGTGACGTTGCACGGCCCACTGTTCTTCGTCGACATCCTGGCCCGGCTGGACCTGTTCGAGCTGGCGATGCTCACCCAGTTGCTGCTGACCGTCGGGCTCCTCGTCTGGGCGGCCCGGTTGCCGCGCAGGACGGCGGCGGTGATCCTGCTGGTCCTGCTGGTGCCGCGGCTGTTCGCGTCACTCGATCAGCTGGTCACCAGCAGCGAGTTCGGCACCACGACGAGTGATCCGTTCACCGCGCTCGGCCTGGCAGCCGAGGCCGCCCTGATCCTGACCGTGTGCTGGTGGTTGGGCCGTGGCGATGACGTCCCGACCGAACCCGACGGCGTGCCGACGGAGACCGACGTCACGCGCTGAGGGCATCGGCACGGGTCGTGTGCCCACACGGCGTCGCGTCGCCTCCAGGCGAAGATCCGTGCGAGGGTCGCCTTCAGCGGCCCCGCTTGGGCATCAGGATCCACAGCACGAGGTAGGCGAGTTCGCTCGCGCCGGTGATCGCGAAGATGACGAAGATCACGCGGACCAACAGCGGACTGAAGCCGTAGTGCTGCGCGAGGCCCGCGCAGACACCGACGAGGACGCGTCCCTGGCCGCGACGTGGTCGATCGAGCTTGCTCCTGGCCATGGGTGCTCTCCTGGACTCCGGGGTCCCGGTACGACGTTGGCCGCCCGCGGGGCTGAACCTCACGCTACTGCCGAGCCCCGGCATCCCGGCGTCTCCGGACCCGGCCCATCGGCCCGGTCGGGCTGATCGATCCCGACGCGGTGGCCGCTGTCGTGCGCTGCTCGCTGCCGGGCCCTTTGGGCTGCCGGGCTTCGCCTCTGTGCTGGAGCGCTGTTCGATGGAGTGAAACGCGACTCCTGGTCGCGTTTCACCACAACGAACGGCTCCGGGACATGGCTGAGCGGTGGAGCGGTGGCGCGGCGCTCCGGCGGCGCTCGACCGGTTAGGCGCAGTCGATGCAGGTGGTGGCCGCCGGCCGGGCGGCCAGCCGGGCGGTGGCGATCGCGCGACCGCAGTCGGCGCAGCGGCCGTAGGTACCGGCCTCGATCCGTGCCGCCGCCGCATCCAGGGCGGCCAGCTCCACCCGGGTCGTGCGCAACAGCTCGGTGACCTGAGCACGTTCGAAGGCGATCGTGGCTCCCTCGGGATCGTGCTCGTCGTCGCTGTTGGCGTCCACCATCGACGCCACGATGTCAGCCAGGTCGCGGCCGAGGCTGGCCTCGCGCCGACGTGCCCGGGCACGTGCTGCCTCGACGTTGTCGCGTGGGTCGGGCTCGTCGTCGGTGGCCATGGCGGCACGCTAGCGCCGGGCCGCTCGGCAGCATCGGGTGGACCGGCGGGGCAGGAGCGCGGCGTCGAGGCAGCACCGGCCGGGCCGGCCCGCTCGCAACCGCATCGAGGTGGCACGTCGATGCCGTAGCGGGCGACACCCGTTAGCGTCGTGGGCCGACGATCAGGGAGACGTGGATGGGTGCGGTCGAGCTCGGTGACCGGTTGTGGGAGCCACCGGCGGACGCCTGGGCGACGACCCGGATGGGCCGGTTCCTGACCACCTGCGGTGAGCGCCACGACCGCCGGTTCGCCGACTACGCCGACGCGTGGCGCTGGTCGGTCGAGGAGCTCGAGTCGTTCTGGGCCGAGGTCGTCGACCAGCTCGGGGTCCGGTTCGAGACCCCCGCGGAACAGGTGCTCGCGGACGCATCGATGCCCGGGGCGGTGTGGTTTCCCGGTGCGCGCCTCAACTACGCGGAGCACGCGCTGCGACGTCGCGGCGATGGCGAGGCCGTCGTCGCGCGCTCCCAGACCCGGCCCGACACGAGCCTCACGCACGACGAGCTCGCCGATCAGGTCGCGCGGGCCGCGGCGGGGCTGCGGCGACTGGGCGTGGGACCGGGGGACCGGGTGGTGGCCTACCTGCCCAACGTGCCGGAGACGATCGTGGCGTTCCTGGCGTGCGCATCGATCGGGGCGATCTGGTCGTCGTGTGCCCCGGAGTTCGGTACGCGCGCCGTGGTCGACCGCGTCCAGCAGATCGAGCCGACGGTCCTGCTGGTCGTCGACGGCTACCGCTATGGCACCAAGGACGTCGACCGGCGCACCGAGGTGGCCGCGATCCGTGACGCGTTGCCGACCCTCGAGGCCTGCGTGGTCCTGCCGTATCTGTACGACGAGCCCCAGGCGCTCGACGTGATCCCGGACGCGGTCGCCTGGTCGGCACTCCTGGGCGAACCCGCCGAGCTGCGTTTCGAGCCGGTGGCGTTCGACCACCCGCTCTACGTGCTCTACAGCTCCGGCACCACGGGGCTGCCCAAGGCGATCGTGCACGGCCACGGCGGGATCACGCTCGAGCACCTCAAGGTGCTGGCGCTGCACCACGACCTCGGCGACGACGACCGGTTCTGCTGGTTCACCACCACCGGGTGGATGATGTGGAACTACCTCGTCTCCGGGCTGCTGGTCGGCTCCACGGTCGTGCTGTTCGACGGCGACCCGGGCCACCCGGACCTGTCCGCGTTGTGGTCGTGGGCGGCCGAGTCGCGGGTCACGGTGTTCGGGGTCGGGGCACCGTTCCTCGTCAACTGCCGCAAGGCCGGGCTGACCCCGGGCACGGACCACGACCTGTCCGCCCTGCGGTCCATCGGCTCGACCGGGTCACCGTTGCCGCCAGAGGGGTTCGGGTGGGTCTACGAGCACGTCAAGGACGACGTGCTGCTGTCGTCCGCGTCCGGCGGCACCGACGTGTGCACGGCGTTCGTGGCCGCCACGCCGCTGACGCCCGTGCACGCCGGCGAGATCGCCGCCCGCTGTCTCGGTGCGAAGGTGGAGTCGTTCGATCCCGACGGGCAGTCGGTCGTCGGTGAGCGTGGTGAGTTGGTGATCACCGCACCGATGCCCTCGATGCCGGTCGGGTTCTGGGGCGACGCGGACGGGTCCCGCTACCGCGCCGCCTACTTCGAGGACTTCCCCGGCGTGTGGCGCCACGGCGACTGGCTGGAGCTGACCGAGCGGGGCAGCTGCATCATCACCGGCCGCTCGGACGCCACGCTGAACCGTGGCGGGGTGCGCATGGGCACCAGCGAGTTCTACTCCGCGGTCGACGCGGTCGCGGAGGTGGTCGACTCGCTGGTCGTGCACCTCGACGACCCGCAGCGCGAGGCCGGCCGGCTGCTGCTGTTCGTGCACCTGGCCGAGGGCGCGACGCTCGACGACGACCTGCGCACACGGCTGGCCCGCACGATCCGTGCGGAGCTGTCGCCCCGGCACGTGCCCGACGAGGTCCACCAGGTGCCGGCGATCCCGCGCACGATCTCCGGCAAGAAACTGGAGGTGCCGATCAAGCGGCTGCTGGAGGGCGAACCGTTGGAGCAGGTCGTCAACCCCGGCGCACTGGCCGACGCATCGGCGCTGGACGCGTTCCGGGCACTGGCCGGCTGACGCCCACGTCCGGATGGGCTCGAGGTGCCGCGTACGCTCCGGGGGCACGGCCGGTCTCGACCGGGGCGGCGTCGACCCGGTGGTCCGACGGACCGTCACCGTCACCGGCCGCCTGTCGTCGATGTCCGACCCGGAGCCGCTGGTGACCACGAGCACGACCCCCGCCCATGCCGACCCGGATCCCACGGGTGCGCCACGCGCCGAGCAGCGGCCCTACACCCTGACCCGGGCCGACGGGTCCACGGTCGAGGACCCGTGGCACTGGTTGCGCGACCGCGACGACGAGGCGGTCCACGCCTACCTCGAGGCCGAGAACGCCCACACCGAATCGCAGCTCGCCGACCAGGAGGAGCTGCGCGAGCGGCTCTTCGGCGAACTGAAGGGCCGGGTGCAGGAGACCGACAGCTCCGTGCCGGTGCTCGACGGCGGCTGGCTGTACTACCGCCGTACGCTCGAGGGTCAGGCCTACCCGCTGCGGTGTCGCCGTCCGCTGCCGGCCGACCATGCGCACGTCACCGACCCACGCAACCTGCCGGCCGAGCTGCGCGCACCGATCGACCCGTCCACGCCCGTCGACGACGAGGTGGTCCTGCTCGACGAGAACGCGGAGGCCGAGGGTCACGACTACTACCGGCTCGGCGGTTTCGCGATCAGCCCGGATCACACGCTGGCCGCGGAGGCCGTCGACCTCGACGGCAGCGAGGTCTTCACGATCCGCATCCGGGACCTCGCGACCGGTGAACTGCTCGACGACGAGATTCCGCGCGCCGCCTACGGCATCGCGTGGTTCTCGGACTCGACCACCTTCCTCTACACCGTGCCCGACGACGCTTGGCGGCCCCACCAGGTCTGGCGGCACCGGATCGGCACCCCGCACGCCGACGACGTGCTCGTGTTCGAGGAGTCCGACGAGCGCTTCTGGATCGGGGTGGGACGCATGCGCTCGGAGCGCTACCTCGCGATCGCGGTCGGCAGCAAGGTCACCAGCGAGTGGCACCTGCTCGACGCCGACGACCCCGAGGCCGCGCCGCAGCTGGTGGCCGAGCGCGAGTACGGCGTCGAGTACGACGTCGACCACCGCGGGGATCTGCTCTACGTCGTGACCAACGCCGACGACGCGGTCGACTTCAAGCTGTGCGTCACCTCGGTGCACACGCCGGAGCGCAAGCACTGGGTCGAGCTGATCGGTCACCGTCCCGGTGTGCGGTTGGAAGCCGCCGAGGTGTTCGCCGACCAACTGCTGCTGTCCGAGCGCACGCAGGCCCGCACCCAGATCCGGATCTGCGATCCCGCCACCGGCGAGGGCGAGCTGCTCGACATGGACGAGGAGGTCTACACCGCCGGGATCGGCGCGAACCCCTCGTTCGAGACCCGCACGCTGCGCTACGGCTACACGTCGATGACCACACCGACCCAGGTCATCGACCTCGATCTGGAAACCGGTGACCGGGTCGTGCTCAAGCAGCAGCCCGTGCGGGGCGGCTACGACCGCGACCGCTTCGTCTCCTGGCGCGAGTGGGCGACCGCGCCCGACGGCACGCAGGTGCCGATCAGCCTGGTCCGGCGCGCGGACGTGGACCTCGACGGCACCGCACCGTGCCTGCTCTACGGCTACGGCAGCTACGAGATCTCGATGGACCCGGCCTTCTCCACCGGCCGGCTGAGCCTGTTGGAGCGCGGCGTGGTCTTCGCGATCGCGCACGTCCGCGGTGGCGGGGAGATGGGGCGGCGCTGGTACGAGGACGGCAAGTTCCTGGCCAAGCCCAACACCTTCTCGGACTTCGTCGCGTGCGCCGACCACCTGGTCACCCAGGGCATCACCGCCCGCGACCGGCTCGCGATCCGGGGCGGGTCGGCCGGGGGACTGCTCATCGGTGCGGCACTGAACCTCAAGCCCGACCTGTGCACCGCGGCGGTCGCCGAGGTGCCGTTCGTCGACGTCGTGACCACGATGTCGGACGCGTCGATCCCGCTGACGGTCATCGAGTACGACGAGTGGGGCAACCCCGACGACGTCGAGTACCTCGAGGTCATCCGCTCCTACTCGCCCTACGACAACGTCGAGGCAGCGCACTATCCGGCGCTGCTGGTGACCGCCGGGCTGAACGATCCGCGGGTGCAGTACTGGGAGCCCGCCAAGTGGGTCGCGAAGCTACGCGTCACGGCGACCGGCGGCGGACCGATCCTGCTGCGCACGGAGATGGGTGCCGGCCACGGTGGTCGTTCCGGACGCTACGACGCGTGGCGCGACGAAGCCCGCGTACTCGCCTTCGTGCTGGACGCGATCGGGGCGGCCGACGCGGAGGTGACCGGTCCGCCGGTGCCGCCGCCGGCGGAGCCCACCGCGGCCGCCGACGGGGGCGCGAGCTGATGCGGGACGTCGTGGGCGATGTCCCCGGGGCCGCCAGGCCGGCAGACTCGGGGCGGCACTGATGCGCATCATCGCCGGCGCGGCCAAAGGCCGCCGCCTGACCGCCCCGGCCGGTGACGACGTGCGTCCGACCGCCGACCGGGCCAAGGAGGCGCTGTTCTCCTCGTTGCAGCCGGTGCTCGTCGGCGCTCGGGTGCTCGACCTGTACGCCGGCAGCGGCGCGCTCGGGCTCGAGGCCCGCTCGCGCGGTGCCGCCGAGGTCGAGTTCGTCGAACGCGACCGGGGCGCGCTCGAGGCCCTGCGCACCAACCTCGATGCGGTCGGGCTGGACGGCTGCACCGTGCGCCCCGCACCGGTCAGCGTGGTGCTCGCCGCGGGGTTCGACGGCCGACGCTTCGATCTGGTGCTCGCCGACCCGCCCTACACCCTCGACGACGCCGAGGTGGCGGCGATGCTGACGGCGCTGGTCGACCACCTCGCCGCCGACGCGACCGTGGTCGTCGAGCGGGCGCGTCGGGCCGCGGCCCCGGCCTGGCCCGACGGCTTCGCGGTGGGCGACGCGCGCCGCTACGGCGCAGCGGTGCTCCACCGCGCCGTCTGGCAGCCGACCGCCGCCTGATCCGTCGTCGCGGCTACGGTCCGTCGGTGCACCGATCCGTCTGCGAGGAGCCGCGGTGAGCGTCAGCGTGATCTGTCCCGGAAGCTTCGACCCGGTCACCCTCGGCCACCTCGACGTCTTCGAACGGGCCGCCGCGACCTACGACCGGGTGGTCGTGGCCGTGGTCGGCAACCCGAGCAAGTCGGGCATGTTCGACGTCGACGAGCGCATCGCCATGATCGAGGCCGAGCTCAGCGGCGTCGACAACGTCGAGGTGATCGCCCACCAGGGGCTGCTCGTCGAGTTGTGCCGGGACCGCGGGATCATGACGCTGTGCAAGGGTCTGCGCTCGGTCGGCGACTTCGAGTACGAACTGCAGATGGCGCAGATGAACCGCCACCTCGCCGGGGTGGAGACGGTGTTCATGGCCACGGCCCCGGCGCACGCCCACATCTCGAGTTCGCTGGTCAAGGAGATCGCGAAGGCCGGCGGGCCGGTGACGGGTCTGGTGCCCGACGCGGTCGAGCGCGCGTTGGCGGCGAGGGTCGCCTGATCGCGGGGGGGGGGCGGTACCCGTCGGGCCGCAGCACCGGCCGATACCCGTCGGGCCGCAGCACCGGCCGGCGGCGTCGGGCGGACAGGTTGGTGCCGCCGACGTCGCCGATAGGCTGCGCGCGTCCTGACCCGCCGATACCTGGAACCGAGCGACGATGTCCGAGCACCGTGGGATGCCGCCCGACGTCGAGGCGAAGCTCCATCAACTGGAGCGGCTGCTGACCGACGCCAAGGCCGTGCCGCTGTCGGCGTCGATCATGCTCAACCGGGCCGAGGTCGAAGGGCTCGTCGCCGATCTGCGCGACGCCATGCCCGACGAGCTCACGCAGGCGCGGTGGGTGATCAGGGAACGCGACGACATCCTGGACCACGCCAGGTCGGACGCCGACCAACTGCTGAGCGAGGCCCGCACGGAACGCGACCGCCTCGTGTCCGAGCAGGAGGTCGTCCGCAAGGCGGACGGCGAGGCCGACCGGATCATCGGTGACGCGCGCGAACAGGCCCGCCAGATCCGACTCGAGGCCGAGGACTACGTCGACGCCAAACTGGCCAACTTCGAGGTCGTGCTCAACAAGACGCTCGGCGCGGTCGAGCGCGGCCGGGCGAAGCTGCGCGGCACGCTCGACGCGGACCAGCTCGACACCGACCAGCTGGCGGCCGACGAGCTCGAGATGCTCGACGGGTCGAACGACGACCTGCGCACCTGAGGGCACGGCGGCACCCTGTGGTACCGTTCCCGGCCGCTCGCCGGAAGTGGACGGGCCCACGGTCCGACGTGTGGCCGACGGTCGATGCCGACCGTGACGGGATCGCCACCTCGCCATGTCGACGACCCCCCGGGTCCGACGGGTCCGTCCCCGCCACCGCCCGTTCCCACCGTGCGCCGTCACCCGCCTGCCGTGTGGGTCGAACGCACCACCGATCCGGCCTTCCCCTCCAACCGTCCGAGGTTCCACCGTGCGCATCCCCGTCACCGAGCTCGTCGGCCGCCCGGGTGAGACCCGGGCGCTGTCGCGTGCCGTGCCGGCCAGTGCCTTCGGTGACGAGCCGTGGGGACCGACCGTGACGGAGGTCGTCGACCCGATCGAGTTGGATCTGCACCTCGATGCGGTCGTCGAGGGCATCCTGGTGCGGGGCACGATCGGGTTCAGCATCATCAGCCCGTGCGCCCGCTGCCTGGTCGACCAGCGCATCGAACGCGAGGCGATGGTCACGGAACTGTTCGTCGATCCGCTGAAGCGCGAGGAGGACGACGAGGACGACCCGGGCTACGAGCTGATCGACGACAATGCCGCGATCGACATCTCCGTGCTGGCCCGTGACACCCTCGTCATCGACCTGCCGGTCCGCATCCTGTGCCGGGAGGACTGCCAGGGTCTGTGCCCGACGTGCGGGGCCGATCGCAACGTCGAGGACTGCGGCCACCAGCCGGGCTCCGAGCCCGATCCCCGGTGGGCCGCGCTGGCCGATCTCGATCTCCCCACCGACTGACCTTCCACACCACCACCCACCTGACGTTTCCCAGTCACCCACCTGACGTTTCCCAGCCACCCACCCGACGTTTCCCAGCCACCCACCCGGCAGCCGTCGCGCTGTCGCGTTCGAAAGGAACCACGATGGCCGTCCCGAAGCGCAAGTTGTCGCGCTCGCGTACCCGTCACCGCAAGGCGCAGTGGATGAAGACCGCGGTGCCCACCAAGGCCAGCTGCCCCCGCTGCAAGGCCCCGACGCGCCCCCACACCGTCTGCGCGACCTGTGGGACCTACGGCGGCAAGGTCGTCGTCGACGTCTGATGTCGGCTGACGGCACGGATGCGGTCGAGCGGTCCGTCCGGACGCTCGCCGAGCGGCTCGATGTGCACCTCGATGACCTCGGGGTGCTTCGTCGTGCGCTGACCCACCGCTCCTGGGCCTTCGAGAACGGCGGGGTCGAACCCAACGAGCGGCTCGAGTTCCTCGGTGACGCGGTGCTCGGTCTGGTCGTGACCGACGAGATCTTCCATGCGCACCCCGACGAGCAGGAGGGCCGGCTCGCCAAGGTCCGCTCGGCGGCGGTGAAGACCGGCTCGCTCGCGGACGTGGCCCGCGGCATCGGGCTGGGTCCGTTCATCCTGCTCGGGGTCGGCGAGGCCGCCTCGGGCGGGGCGGACAAGGACTCGATCCTGGCCGACACGCTCGAGGCGGTGCTCGGTGCCGTCTACGTCGATCAGGGCTTCGCGACCGCCTACGACCTCGTCGAACGGCTGTTCGCGGACACCCTGGCCGACCTGGCCGAGCGCGGAGCGGCGCTCGACTACAAGACCAGCCTGCAGGAGTTGACCGCCGCCAACTTCGAGGTGCTGCCGCGTTACCAAGTCACCGATACCGGCCCCGACCACCACAAGTCGTTCACGGCGACCGTGACCGTCGACGGCGAGGTGGTGGGCAGCGGCGAGGGGCGCAACAAGAAGCAGGCCGAGCAGCGCGCCGCCCGTGAGGCCTACCGGCTGCTGAGCGGCCGCCTGGACGCCGGCGCGGACGGTCTCGGCCGGCCCGCCTGAACGTCGACCGACACCACGGTCGGCTAGCGTGCGCACTTCGTCACCCCGCCACGAACCGAGGGATTCCCGTGCTCGAACTGCCCGAGGTCGAGGTCCTGCGCAAGGATCTCGAGAAAGAGGTCGTGGGCAAGCGTGTCAAGGACGTCACGGTCCAGACACCGTCGGTCGTGCGTCCGTTCCACCGCAACCGGCCCGATTTCGTCAAGGCGCTCGAGGGCCGCAAGGTCGAGGGAGCGCGGCGACGGGGATCGGTCATCTTCCTGGACCTCGACGAGGACCAGACCTGGATCATCGATGCCGGCCAGCACGGCTCGCTGCACCGCGAGACGGCCACGGAGACGTTGGGCGAGGACACCCACCTCGCCGTGTCCTTCACCATCGGTGGGGCGATCCATCTCAGTGAGGTGAACCCCGAGCCGTCGATCCACACCGGGGTGGTGCCCACCGAGGGGTCGCTCGAGGCGGCCGGCATCGCGGCCGATGCCCTCGACCTGTTGGACGACAATCCGACGTGGATGGAGTTCGGCCGGTTCCTGGCCGAGGCCGACAGGCCGCTGAAGCTGCTGCTGACGGATCCGACCTACATCGTCGGGATCGGGCCGGTGTACTCGGATGAGATCCTGTGGGAGGCGGGCCTGCGCCACGACCATCCGAGCTCGACGCTGTCGACCCAGGAGGTCCGGCGGCTGTACCGCGCCACCCAGGAGATCATCGTGGCGGCCATGAAGGCGGCCGGGTCGACCCTGGACGAGTCCGAGGCGGACTCGGCGATCGACGAGGACGGCGAGGTGGCCGAGCACCTGCGGGTCTACGGCCGTGACGGCCTGCCGTGCTCACGCTGCCGTCGCCCGATCGTGCGCACGCGCATCAAGAAGGGCATCTACACCTACCACTGTGAGCAGTGCATGATCTGATCGGCTCCGGCCGGTCGGAGCGGACGTTGCCGCTGGCCGGTCGCCCGTCGACCCGGACGGTGGACGGTGTCCCGCCGGTCTTTACGTCGCCACCAGCGCTGCGCTATCGTCGCAGACGGCTGCCGCGCACCGGCGAAGACTCGCGCGCTGCCACCTCGACGTCCGAGCGGGTGGGCATGCCCCGGATGGGGCCCGTGCCCGTCCCGCCCGCCGGCGCACGTCGCGTCAACCCCGTCCACCACGTCCCGAGAGGCATCACGATGGGTAAGGCCCTGTTCGGCGCGCACGTCGACCCGCGCAGCCTGCAACTGCTCGACGAGGTCCGCAGCCTGCGTGAGCGGGTCGCGGAACTCGAGCAGGCGCTCGAAGCGGCCCGGGAAGCGGCCGAGACCGACAGTGCCCCGGCGACGCGGGAGCACGCGACGACCTGAGCAAGCCGTGCCGGCCGACCGGTACCAGTCGCACCTGACGAGCGGGCCACGTGCCCGCTCGTTCGCTGTCCTGACCGCCCCGTCCGGGGACCACGGGCACACCGCTAGCATCGCCCGCCACCCGACCGCCCGCTCATCGCTGCCCGCCCGCCGGAGGCCACGTGTTTCTCAGGTCCCTGTCGATGCGGGGCTTCAAGTCCTTCGCGGACCGCACCATGCTGGAGGTGGAGCCCGGCATCACGGTCATCGTCGGGCCGAACGGCTCCGGCAAGTCGAACGTGGTCGACGCGCTGTCGTGGGTGCTCGGGACCCATTCCGCCAAGAAGGTGCGTGGCGGGTCGATGTCCGACGTCATCTTCGCGGGTTCGCCCACCCGCAACCGCGCCGCGCACGCCCGGGTCGAGATCGTCATCGACAACACCGATGGGCATCTGTCGGGGGCGGGACTCGGCACGGCCGCCAGTGCGGGTGACTTCGCCGAGGTGCGGATCGCGCGCACGATCCACAACGACGGCGAGGCCGGCTACGAGATCAACGGCGAGGACGTCCGTGCGCTCGACGTCCAGGAACTGCTCTCCGACACCGGTCTCGGGCGGGAGCTGCACACCATCGTCGGCCAGGGCCAGCTCGACGAGATCCTCAACGCCAAGCCCGAGGAACGCCGGCGCTACATCGAGGAGGCCGCCGGCATCCTCAAGCACCGCCGCCGCCGTGAGCGGGCGCTGCGCAAGCTCGACCAGGTCGACGAGCACATCGAGCGTCTGCGCACCGTCCTGCGCGAACTGCGCCGGCAACTGCGTCCGCTGGAACGCCAGGCCGAGGCCGCCGACCGCTACCAGGCGCTGCAGGCGGAACTGCGCGACGTGCGGGTGCGCATCGCCGCGGTGGAACTCGACCGGCTGTCCCGCCTGGTCGACTCGGAGGGCCGGGACGACGACGAGGCCGCGGCCGCGCAGCGGACGGCCGAGCAGCGACTCGGCGAGGTCCGCGCGCGGGAGCAGGCCATCGAGGCCGAACTCGCCCGCCGCGGACCGGCGCTGGAGGCCGCACAGCAGACCTTCTACCGCCTGACGTCGCTGGCCGAACGCGTCCGCGGGACCGCCGACCTCGTGGACGCCAAGCGTCGCCACCTCGTCGAGCACGTCGAGGAGCCGCTGGCGGGCCGTCCGCCGGCGGAGCTGCGCGCCCAGGCCGACCGCGTCGAGGTGGAACGTGGCCAGCGCGCGGGGCAGCTCGACGCCGACCGCACCCGGCTCGAACAGGCCACCGGGGCACGCCGCGAGGCCGAGCAGGCGCGTCGGGCCCACGAACTCGAGCGGCAGACCGAACGCCGCCGGCGCGCGGAGGTCCGGGAACGCCGTCTGCGCTGGGAGGGTGAGGTGTCCGCGCTGCGCGGGGCCGTGGCCTCCGCGGAGGCCGAGGTCGGACGGGTCGCCGCGACGCTGTCGAGTCTGGACGCCCGGGTCGCCGAAGCCGAGGCCGAGGTCGGACAGGTCCAGGACGAGATCCAGGAACTCGACCGGCAGGAGGTCGGACTCACCGACACGCTGGAACTGGCCGAGCAGGCCGTGGACGACCGGCAGCAGGCCCTCGACACGATCGACGCCCGTGTGCGGGACATCGACGCCCGCCGCGCCTCCCAGCAGGCCCGGGCCGAGGCGCTGCGGGCCGCACTCGCCGATGCCGACGGGGGCACCGCCGCACTGCTCGACGCGGACCTCGACGGCGTGCTCGGACCGATCGCCGATCACGTCCGGGTCGCGGGCGGGTCCGACGCCGCGGTCGCCGCCGCGCTCGGCCCGCTGGGCGAAGCGGTCGTGGTCACCTCGACCGAGCAGGCGAGGCGCGCGGTGGCGTGGTTGCGGGACAGTTCGTCCGGTGCCGCCGTGGTGCTGGCCGCACGCAGTGGTGGCCGCACGCCCACCGTCATCGACGCCGAGCTGACGACGACGCTCCAGGATGCCGGGGCGCAACCGGTTGCCGGGATGCTGTCGGCGGTGGAGGGCTCCGCGGTCGCCGCCGACGTGCTCGCCGCGTTGCAGACGGTGCTCGCCTCCACCTTCGTGGTCGACGACTGGGCGGCCGCCGTGCTGCTGCACGGACGGCATCCGGCCTGCACGTTCGTGACCACGGCCGGCGACGTCGCCGGTCCCCATGGCTTCCGTGGCGGTGGCGCGCCCGAGGGATCCTCGGTGCTCACCGCCACCGCCGCCGACGACGCGGAGACCGCGGCCCGCGAGCTCGCCGAGCAGTTGGCCGAGCTCGACACCGAACGCACCGCGGTCGCCGCCGCGCTGGCGACGGCCCGCAGCGAACTCGCCGCCGCGACGGAACGCATCAACGCCTCCGACGCCCGCATCACCGGTGCCGCCGAGCGGCTCGCACGCCTCAACAAGGAACTGCACGCGCTCGCGAACCAACGGCAGGTCGTCGCCGCCCAGCACACGGAGCTCGCCGAGGTGCTCGTCCGCGACCGGCGTGCACTCGATGAGCTCAGCGAACGCGGCCCGGAGGAACCCGACGACGACCTCGACGACCTGCCCGACGAGGCCGCCATCGAGCTCGACGAGGTCGTCGAGGCGGCGCGCGAGCGTGAACTCGATGCCCGGGTCACGCTCGAGCGCACGACCGAGCAGGTCCGGCAGCTCGAGCAGCAGGCCGCCTCGCTGCGGGCCGAGGCCGACGAGGTCGAGACGGCGTTGGCCGATGCGGCCCGACGCCGGGAGGCGCGTCGCGCGGGCATCGCCCGCTGCGGGGAGCTGCAGATCGTGGCGCGGACCACGATCGAGGCCCTCGAGCGCAGCATCGTCGCCGCCGAGCAGGAGCGTGACGCGCAGTCGGCCGGTCTCGAACAGCAGCGCAGCCTCGTCCACGGTGTGCGCGCCGAACTCGCGGAGCTCAACGGTGAGCTCGAGGCCGTCCGCGACCGCCGCCATGCCGCCGACCTGCGCCGCCAGGATGCGACCACGCGGCTCGACCACCTCGTCGCCCGGCTGCGCAGCGAGCTGTCGATGGCCCCCGACGAGGTCCGCGCCGAACACCCGGAGGCCGCGGGCTACGACCTCGACGAACTCGTCGAACGCGAGGACAACCTGGTCCGCAAGGTGGGGCTGCTCGGCCGGGTCAACCCGCTCGCGCTCGAGGAGTTCAAGGCGCTCGAGGAGCGCCACGCCTTCCTCGCCGATCAGCTGGATGACCTGCGTCGGTCCAAGCAGGACCTCGCCGAGGTCGTGGTCGCCGTCGACGACCGGATCCGTGCGGTGTTCGGCGAGGCCTTCGAGGACATCGCCCGCGAGTTCGAGCTGACCTTCGCGACCGTCTTCCCCGGCGGCCACGGCCGCCTGGTCCTGACCGATCCTGACGACCTGCTGGTCACCGGCATCGAGGTGGAGGCGCGCCCGCCGGGCAAGAAGGTCACCCGCCTGTCGCTGCTGTCGGGTGGCGAGCGGTCGCTGACCGTGCTGGCGTTCGTGTTCGCGATCTTCCGGGCCCGCCCGAGTCCGTTCTACGTGCTCGACGAGGTCGACGCCGCGCTCGACGACGTGAACCTGCAGCGGCTGCTGAAGGTGGTGCGCTCGTTCCGGGGGCACGCCCAGATCATCATGGTCACCCACCAGAAGCGCTCGATGGAGATCGCCGACGTCCTCTACGGCATCACGATGGGCCCCGACGCGGTCACCACGGCCGTGGCGGAGCGTCTGCGTGACGACCGTCAGGCGGCGCTCGAGCAGCGCGCCAGTGATGCCCCGACCGACGCGGTCGAGTCGGACTCGCCAGCGTTCGGATCCGACGGCACGCCCGGGGACGGCGAGCAGCCGGCGGGACGCGACGACGACGTCGACGACGAACCTGCCGAGACCCGGCTGCAGGACGCCACGAGCGCCACACCCTGACCCGCCCGTCGCGACCCGCCCGTCGCGACCCGCCCGTCGCGACCCGACGGCCGCGATGCGACCGCGGGACGCGCCGCCCCGATCGACCAAGGATCCGCCCATGTCCTCGCTCTCCGCCCTCGCCGTCGTGCTGACGACCGGCGGCCTGCTGGGTCTCGACCCCGCGCTCGTGACCGTCCTGGCGGTGCTGCTGCTCGGTGGGGGTGCGACGGCCGCGATCGGTCTGCGCCGCCGTGGTGGCGACACCGGGGCGGACGGGGACACCTCGGTGCCGCGGTCCGGGTCCGATGGTGACGATGGCGCGGGTTCCGGGGACGGGACCACGACCGTCGCCGACCCCCCCACGGCGTCACTCGACACCCCGGCCGAGCCGATCGGTGATCTCGAGGATCTGGAGGTGCCGGACTCGCCCGCGGCGCTGGCACCCGACATCGCCCCGGTCCCGGTCGAGGAACTCCCGCTCGCCGAGAGGTTCCGACGCCGGCTGAGCCGCACCCGCAACGTGCTCGGCTCGTCGGTCGCGGACCTGTTCGGACGTGGGGTGACCGAGGAGGCCTGGGAGGGGCTCGAGGAGGCGCTGATCACCGCCGACGTCGGGGTGACGGCCACGCTGGAGCTCGTCGAGGAGCTCAAGCGCCGCAGCCGCGAGGAGGGGGCCACCACCGCGGACGCGGTGCTCGAGCTGCTCAAACAGGAGCTGCGTGGCGCACTCGGCACACCGGATCGCAGCCTCGGCCGCGCGACCGACGACGGTCCGACCGTGTGGCTGGTGACCGGCGTCAACGGCACCGGGAAGACCACCACCATCGGCAAGCTCGCCGCCGTCGAGACGCGCGAGGGCCGCACCGTGACCCTGGCCGCCGCCGACACCTTCCGTGCCGCCGCGGCCGAACAGCTCGGGGTCTGGGCGGATCGCACCGGGGCGCAGCTGCTGCGCAAGGACGAGGGCGCGGACCCGGCGTCGGTCGCCTACGAGTCCTACGACGCGGCCCTGGCCAACGCCAGTGATCTGCTGATCGTCGACACGGCCGGTCGGCTGCACAACAAGCGCCAGCTGATGGACGAGCTCGGCAAGGTCAAGCGCGTGCTGGAGAAGCAGGCCGGTCCGCTCGAGGAGACGCTGCTGGTGCTCGACGCGACCACCGGCCAGAACGGCATCGCCCAGGCCCAGGCCTTCCTCGAGGCCGTCGACGTCACCGGCATCGCGCTGACCAAGCTCGACGGCTCGTCCAAGGGTGGGATCGTCGTCGCGGTGCAGCGGGAGCTCGGTCTGCCCGTCAAGCTCGTCGGGCTCGGCGAGGAGATCGACGACCTCGCGCCGTTCGACCCGGAGCTGTTCGTCGAGGGACTGTTCGGCGAGCTCGGCACCTGAGCGTCGCTCACCGCCACCTCGATGCTGTCTCGACCGTCGGCCCCGGTGGCCCGGGACACGTGGCGGCTACCCTCGGGATCCGCCTGCCTGCATCGCTGCTCGATCGGAAAGCGCCGCCGTGTTCGACACGCTCGCCACCAAGCTCGAAACCGCCCTCGACAAGGTCAAGGGGCGTGGTCGGCTCGACGAGAAGACCGTCGACGCGACGCTCAAGGAGATCCGGCTCGCGCTGCTCGAGGCCGACGTCAACTTCAAGGTCGTCAAGCAGATGGTCGAGCGGCTGCGTGAGCAGCTGGTCGGCGAGGACGTCGCCAAGGCGCTGAACCCGTCGCAGACCGTCATCAAGGCCGTCGACGCGGAACTGACCCGCGCGCTCGGTGGCGACTCGGTCACCCTCGACCTGAAGGGCCCGTCGCCGTCGGTGATCATGCTCGCCGGCCTGCAGGGGTCGGGAAAGACCACCGCCGCCGGCAAGCTCGCCAAGCAGCTGAAGTCCAAGGGTCGCAATCCCATGCTGGTGGCCTGCGATCTGCAGCGCCCGGCCGCGGTCCAGCAGCTGAAGGTCAACGCGGAACGGGTCGGCGTGCACGTCTACGCACCCGTCACCTCGGGTGACCCCGTCCCGGTCGCACGTGACGCCATCGCCAAGGCGAAGGAGACCGGCTGCGACACCGTCATCGTCGACACCGCCGGTCGTCTGCACGTCGACGAGGAACTGCTCGCGCAGGCGGCGTCCATCAAGGAGGTCATCGGCGAGCACGGCGGGGTGGTGCGCACCCTGTTCGTGATCGACGCCATGATCGGTCAGGAGGCGGTCAACGTCGCCAAGGCGTTCGCCGACCAGATCGGGTTCGACGGCGTCATCCTGTCCAAGCTCGACGGCGACGCCCGTGGTGGCGCGGCGCTGTCGGTCCGCGAGGTGACCGGTGCGCCGATCATGTTCGCGTCCGTCGGCGAGGGCATGGAGGACTTCGAGGCCTTCCACCCCGACCGCATGTCGTCGCGGATCCTCGGCATGGGCGACGTGATGTCGCTGATCGAGAAGGCCGAGGAGACCTACACCGAGGACGAGGCGGCCAAGGCCGAACAGGCCCTGATGTCCGGCAACTTCACGTTGGAGGACTTCCTCGAGCAGTTGCAGATGCTCAAGCGGATGGGCTCGCTGCAGGGGCTGCTCGGGATGATGCCGGGCATGGCCAAGCAGCTGAAGGACGTCGACGTCGACGACCGGCAGTTCGCCTCCGTGGAGGCGATCATCCGCTCCATGACCCCCCAGGAGCGTCAGGACCCCAAAGGCGTGCTCAATGGCCGGCGGCGCAAGCGTATCGCCGCCGGATCGGGCACGACCGTGACCGAGGTCAACCGGCTGGTCAAGCAGTTCGCCGAGATGCAGAAGGTCATGAAGTCGGCCTCGAAGATGGCCGGCCAGCAGGGCAGCAAGCCCAAGGGCGCCAAGGGCCGCAAGGCCCAGGCGGCCGCCGTGCGACAGATGCAGCAGCAGATGGGCGGTCCCGGTGGGGCGGCCGGTGGCGGCATGGGCGGGTTCGCCGGCCTGCAGCCCGCCCCGAAGAAGGGCAAGCGCCGCTAGCAGTGCCGCGGCAACCTCGGTTCGGCGCGAAACTGTCGGGGGGAACAGGTCGCGGTCCGGGCGGCCGTCGCGAGCGCCTGGCTGGAGCCGTCCGGTGCGCGAAACTGTCGCGGGGAACAGGTCGCGGTCCGGGCGGTGGGAATCGACGGGCCGTCGGGGCCCGTTCGCGCGGGTAGCTGTCGGGGGCGACAGGTCCGTGTCGGGCGCATGGCCGTGAGGCCTGGCGAGCCGCGGTCGCGGTCCACACGAGCGGTGCGGTAGCCTTTCGACCAGCACGCGCTGCTCGAGGCCCGCCTCCTGCTGCTCGCGTACCGACCGGCGATCTCCGCCCCTCCGCCCGCACGTCCAACCGTGACGGTCCGAGTGGGTACAGCTCGCTCCACATCCGGCAGCGCCATGGGGCGCGCCGGCTCACCCATGAAGGTTCCACCATGGCCGTCAAGCTTCGCCTCCGTCGCGAGGGCACCGTCAAGCGCCCGCACTACCGCATCGTCGCCGCCGACTCGCGTTCACCCCGCGACGGCCGCTTCATCGAGATCCTCGGGGAGTACCACCCGCTGGAGAACCCCTCGAAGATGGTCGTCGACGAGGAGCGCGCGCTGCACTGGCTCGGCCACGGCGCGCAGCCGTCCGACGCCGTCAAGCAGATCCTGCGCATCACCGGCGTGTGGGAGCAGTTCAAGCCCGGCGACAAGCCGTTGCGTGACCGGTCGTCCGCCGAGCCCAAGGAGAAGCTCTCCAAGAAGGCCAAGGCCAAGGCCGCCGAAGCCGCCGAGGGCGGTGACGCATGAGGGCGGAGGACGTCCTCGAGTTCGTCGCCAAGCAACTGGTCGACCACCCCGACGAGGTCCGCATCGAGGTGGACGAGGACGACCGCGAGACGATCCTCGAGCTGCATGTGAACGACGAGGACCTCGGCAAGGTGATCGGCAAGCGCGGTCGCACCGCCAAGGCGCTGCGCACGCTGGTCAAGGCCGCCGGCTCCCTCGACGACGAGAACATCACCGTGGAGATCGTCGACTGACGTGACCGACGAACTGGTCACCATCGGACGGGTCGTCAAGGCCCACGGCATCCGCGGCGAGGTCGCCGTGGATGTCCAGAGCGACGTGCCCGGACGCTTCGCCGCCGGCACCGCCGTCCAGCTGGCGGGAAGACCGAACACCATCACGAGCAGCCGCCCCCACCAGGGCCGGTTGCTCGTGCTGTTCGAGGGCGTCACCGACCGTACGGGAGCCGAACTGCTGCGCGGCCAGCTCATCACCGCCCCGCGGGTACCGCTGGACGATTCCGAGCACTTCTTCGCCCACGAACTGGTCGGACTGGCGGTCGAGGCCGAGGACGGCCGCGACCTCGGGACCGTCAGCGCGCTCATCGAGCTGCCGCCCGCCGCCGGCTACGACCTGCTGGAGGTCCGCCGCGACGACGGTTCCACGTGGCTGTTGCCCGACGTCGACGACCACGTCGAGGTGGCACAGGACCCGGACGGCACGCTGCGCCTGATCGTGATCGACCCGCCCGAGGGGCTCATCGATGGCGAGCCGGAGAACGCCGCCCCGGACATCGAGCAATCCTCTTGAGCGCCTCCGATCGGCGACGCCCGTGAGGATGGACGTCCTCACCATCTTCCCCGACTGGTTCACGGGGCCGTTCTCGACCTCGCTGCTCGGGAAGGCCATCGCCGACGGCCGGCTCGACGTGCGCGTGCACGATCTGCGCGACTGGACCAACGACCGCCACCGGACGGTCGACGACGCGCCCTACGGCGGTGGTGCCGGCATGGTGATGCGCGCGGACGTGTGGGTGGCCGCGTGCGAAGCGGTGTGGAACGACCTGCCGGCCGATCGTGCGCGGCTCGGTGCCGCCGAGCCCCCCGCCGGAGCCCGTCATGTGGCCGGCGGCGACCGGCCCCGCACCATCCTGTTGACCCCCCGGGGGCGCCCGCTCACGCAGGCGCTGGCGGCCGAGTTGGCAGGCGAGGAGCGCATCGTGCTGCTGTGCGGCCGCTACGAGGGCATCGACGAACGGGTGCACGAACTCGTGGCCACCGACGAGGTCTCCGTGGGGGACTACGTGGTCTTCGGCGGCGAGGTGGCGGCGGCCACGGTCGTCGAGGCGGTCACCCGCCTGGTGCCCGGCATCGTCGGCAACGCCGCCTCGCCGGAGGACGAGTCGTTCAGTTCCGGACTGCTCGAGTACCCCCAGTACACCCGGCCGGCCGATCTGCGCGGGCACGGCGTGCCGGCCGTGCTCAGCTCCGGGGACCACGGGGCCGTGGACGATTGGCGGCACGAGCGCGCCCTCGAGCTGACCCGGGCGCGTCGCCCCGATCTGCTCGACGGGCCGGTCGACGGGCCGGTCGACGGTGGTGCACCCCGACCCGCGAGCCGCGCCGCGGACCGGCCGTCGGAGTCCGGACGGGGTTGAGCGCGCCGGTCACGCCGCACGCCGGAGGCGGCCCGGTTGACCTCGGCCGTGCGGTGGTCGTATCCTCAGCCGCCGCAGCGCACGTCGCGTGCCCTCTCATGAGCGCACTGCAGCGCATCCGCACGTGACACCGGCACATCCGGCCGCACCCGAGCGTCGGATCACCCGCCCACCGCTGCGGACCGAACGCGCCACCGAGCGCTCCCGAACCGCGATCCCGCCTGACCTGAAGGCTGTCCGATGAACAAGGTCGATGTCGTCGAATCGTCGCGCATGCGTGACGACCTCCCCGAGTTCTGGTCCGGTGACACCGTGAAGGTGAACGTGCGGGTCGTCGAGGGCACCCGCTCGCGCATTCAGGTGTTCGAGGGCGTCGTCATCGCCCGGCAGGGCGGTGGGCTGCGGGAGACCTTCACGGTCCGCAAGATCAGCTTCGGCGTCGGGGTCGAGCGCATCTTCCCGCTGCACAGCCCGGTGATCGAGTCGATCGAGGTCAGCCGCCGCGGCAAGGTCCGTCGCGCCAAGCTGTACTACCTGCGCGACCGCGTCGGCAAGAAGGCCCGCATCAAGGAGAAGCGCGACCTCGTCGGTTGACACCGGCGGGCCGACACCACCGACCCGTCGGTCGGTCCATCGTCGCCGCCCAGGCGGCCAACCGTGCGTCGCTAGGCTCGTCTGAGATGCCTGAGGACCGTGACCCCGCGCTCGATCCCACGTCCGAGCGTGGCGATCGACTCTTCCCGCCCGACGCGTCGGGCGGAGCCGAGCGGGGAGTCCGGCGGCAGGCTCCCGTCGATGACGGTGGGGACGACGATCGGCTCTTCCCGCCGCGCGACGGCGGTGAGGGCCGCCCGACCGGCGACGACACTGCCGACGCGAGCGCCCCGAGCGGGCCGGCCGACCCTCCGGCCACGCCCGACGCCGCGGCCACGCCCGACGGCGCGAGCACCGCTGATGGTCCTGACGCCGCCGCGACGTCCGACGGCCGGGGCGCGGACGGCGGGGCGAACTCCGATGATGCGTCGGGCTCGCAGGGCGCGTCGGGCTCCGACGACGGGTCCGGGACCGCGTCGGGGGCCGGTCCGCCGGCACGCGGGCGACCCCGGGGTGCGAACTCGTTCATCCGGGAACTTCCGGTACTGCTGCTGATCGCATTCGTGCTCGCGTTCGTGCTGCGCACCTTCATCGTGCAGGTGTTCTACATCCCGTCCGGTTCGATGGAGCCGACGCTGCAGGTCGACGACCGCATGGTCGTGGAGAAGATCACCTACCGGTTCCGCGAGCCGGCCCGCGGCGAGGTTGCGGTCTTCGAGGGCGAATCCTTCGGCGAGGTCGATCCGAGCGCGACCGCGGGCGAACGGTTCGTGCGCGGCGTCGGTCAGTTCCTCGGGCTGGTCCCGGCCAGCGCCCGCGACTTCGTCAAGCGCGTCATCGGACTGCCGGGCGACGAGATCCTCATCGAGGAGGGAGTCGTGTTCGTCAACGGTGAGCCGCTCGACGAGCCCTATGTCGTCTTCGAGGACCCGACCGACTTCGGTCCGATCACCGTCCCCGACGGTCAATTGTTCTTCCTCGGCGACAACCGGCCGAATTCCTCGGATTCGCGCCGTTCGCTGGGCTACGTCCCGCTCGACCAGGTCGTGGGTCGTGCCGCCTACGTGATCTGGCCGCCGGACAACGCGGCGAGCCTGATGGGCACCGACTACCTCGACGTCGACGACGGCTCCTGACCGTCGCGCGGGCGGGTCGGATGCGGGGTCCGCATGCCGACCCAGGACGCCATCGTGGCCGGGTGCCAGCCGTGCCGCGTGCCGGTGGTGCCTCAGACGTCCTCGAACAGCGAGGCTGCGGCGAGCGCACGGATCGGGGCCCACGAGTGGCGGTGTTCGGCGCACGGGCCGAACGCGGCGAGCGCCCGGCGATGTTCGGCCGCCGCGTACCCCTTGTGGCGGGCGAACCCGTAGACGGGATGTCGCGGGTCGAGCGCCCGCATGTGGGCGTCCCGGGCGACCTTCGCGACGATGGACGCGGCCGCGATCGAGGCACTTCGGTCGTCGCCGCGCACGATGGTGGTCACCTCGTCGACGACCCCGGCGAGCAGATCCATGGTCCCGTCGATCAGGGCGACGTCCGGGTGCCGGGGCAGTGCCTCGACCGCCCGGCGGGCACCGAGCTGCAGCGCCACCGTCAGGCCGGTCGCGTCGATCTCGGCGGCGGTGACGTGGCCGAGCCCGACACCGGTGGCGTGCTGTCGGATGCGCGTGTCGAGCTGCTCGCGCACGGTCGGGGTCAGACGTTTGGAGTCGCGCAGCTTGTAGATCCGGCGGTCGGTCGGCAGGGCGACCGCCGCCACCGTGAGCGGCCCGGCCAGGGCACCCCGACCCACCTCGTCGATGCCGACCACGACCCGTCCGGCGGCCCAGTGGGGCCGTTCGTGGTCCAGCGAGGGCACCGGTTGGCGGGAGCGACGGGCAGGCATGGTCGCACGCTACCGCGGGCCGCCACGAGACCATCGAAGCGCAGCGCTAGGATCGGTCCCGAGCCGGTCGACGTCCACGGCCGTGCCGTCGAGTGCAAGGAGCGGCGTGAATCCCGAAGAACTCGACGCCTACGAATCCGACCTCGAACTGTCGCTCTACCGTGAGTACCGCGACGTGGTCCGGCTCTACCGCTACGTGGTCGAGACCGAGCGGCGCTTCTACCTCTGCAACGAGGTGGAGGTGACCCCGCACGAGGGCTCGGATCTGTGGTTCGAGCTGCATCTGCAGGACGCCTGGGTGTGGGACATGTTCCGCCCCGCGCGGTTCCTGCGTGATGTCCGGGTGCTGACCTTCCGTGACGTCAACGTCGAGGAACTGATCCACGACGAAGCGGATCTGCCCACGTTCCTCGAGCAGTAGCCCCACGGGTGGCGCTCCGGGGCCAGGTGGGTCACCCTGTCCCCGTCGGTCTGATCGGGCCCGGGCAACGAATCCAGCGACGACCACGTCCGCACAGGCGCAGCGAAAGGCGACCGAGGTGGGGTTCAACGCAACGCGTCGCTACCGCGACGACAAGCGCAACGACATCTGGCTGCTGGTGGCCGCCGGGGTGATCCTCGGGGGCGGCCTGCTGTGGGGGTTCGGGCTGTTCTGATCGGCCCACGCCGCACGGACGCCGCGCCGTTGTCCACAGGGCCGCCGACATCCGTAGCGGCCGCCCGACCGGGCACTCGTAGGTTGCGGTCATGGAACCCACGACGCATCGACAGCGACTGACACCCCGCGGCGGGGGCGGCGACGATCCGGGCACCACCCGCTCGACCGGCCGCTACGGCGAGGCGCTGGCCGCCCGGCACCTCACCGATGACGACGGCCTGGCGATCGTGGCCCGCAACTGGCGGATCAGTGCCGGTGAACTGCGCGGTGAGCTCGACATCGTCGCCCAGGCGCCCCACGGCACGCTGGTCGTGGTCGAGGTCAAGACCCGCCGTGACGCCGACCGTTTCGGCGGTGCGCTGGAGGCGTTGACCCCGCAGCAGGCGCGCCGGCTGCGGGCCCTGACCGGTGCGTTCGTCCGCGAGGCCGGGATGCGGGTGTCGGCCGTGCGGCTCGACCTGGTGGCCGTCGACCTCGGCCGGACGTCGACGCTCACCCATGTCGAGTCGGCGCTGTGAGCGCCGCGCACGGGGTGCTGGCGACGGTCCGCGGGGTGGCCCTGGTCGGACTCGAGGCCCGCGAGGTCCGGGTGGAGGCCAGTCTGGCTCCGGGGCTGCCGATCCTGCGCCTGATCGGGCTGCCGGACGCGGCCGTCCGGGAGGCAGGCGACCGGGTCCGCACCGGTCTGCAACGCAGCGGCTGCACCTGGCCCCAACAGCGGCTGGTCGTGAACCTCGCACCCGCGGATCTGCCCAAGGCCGGGACCGCCTTCGACCTGCCGTTGGCGCTGGCGGTGCTCGTGGCCACCAGGCAGGTACCGGCCGGTGCCGTCGACGGGTTGTGGGCCTGCGGCGAGGTCGGGCTCGACGGTCGGCTGCGGCCCGTGCCGGGGATCCTGCCGTTGGCGGCCGGAGCCCGGCGGCTCGGCGCGCGCCGGCTGCTGGTCCCCGATGCCGGGGCCGCGGAGGCCGCAGCGGTCGCGGAGCTGGAGGTCGTCCCGGCCCGTGACCTCGAGGAGGTCGTGGCCCTGCTGCGCGACGGGCGGACACCCCGTCCGGTGAACGCGCCGGCCGCGACCGTCCCGGCGGCACCCTCGATGGACCTCGCGGAGGTGCGTGGCCAGCCGATCGCACGGCGGGCCGTCGAACTCGCCGCGGCGGGCGGCCATCACCTGCTGCTCAGCGGGCCACCGGGTTGCGGCAAGACGCTGTTGGCCCACCGTCTCCACGGAATCCTCCCGGCGTTGACACCCGACCAGGCGCTCGAGGTCGCGGCGGTCCGCTCGATCGCGGGCGAACGTGACCCCGACGACCCGTTGTCGCTGGTACCGCCGCTGCGCGAACCGCACCACAGCGTGTCGACCGCCGGCCTGGTCGGTGGCGGATCGGGGATCCCGCGTCCCGGCGAGTTGGCGCTGGCCCATCACGGGGTCCTGATCCTCGACGAGCTGCTGGAGGCACCCCGGCACGTGCTCGACGCGTTGCGCCAGCCGCTGGAGCGGGGGCGGGTCGAACTGATCCGGTCCCGGGCGCGGGTGGTCTATCCGGCCCGGGTCCTGCTGGTGGCGGCGACCAACCCGTGTCCGTGTGGCGATCTCGGGCACCCCACACGCGCGTGTCGGTGTCGACCGGACCGCATCGAGCGCTACCGGGCCCGGCTGTCCGGACCGTTGCTGGATCGACTCGATCTGCAGGTGGCGCTGCAACCCGTCGAACGCGACCGGCTGCTCGGGCCCGCCGACGGGGAGTCGACCGCGGTGGTCGCGGCCCGGGTCGCGACGGCCCGGGCACTGGCCGCCGAGCGCGACGGTGTCGGCCGACTCAACCGGGACCTGGCCGCCACGGGGCTGCGCACCATGGCCCGACCGCGCGCCCTGCGCGTGTTGGGCGACGCGCTCGCCGAGCGGGGTGGCTCGGCACGGGCCTTCGACCGGTGCCTGCGGGTCGCGCGCACGATCGCGGACCTCGCGGGGCGCGGCTGCATCGAGCCGGACGACGTCGAGGAGGCGCTCGCCTACCGCCTGCCCGTGGTCACGGAGGTGGCATGAGCACGGCCGCGGCGCTGTCCCGGCTGGCCCCGGCGGTCGCCCCGATCGCCGCGACCGGCACGGATCCCGGTCACCTCGCTGCGGTGCTCGCCTGGGCGGTACGCCCGCGACGCACCACCGATGCGCTGCGCCGACAGGTCCGGGACGGACCCGGGCTCGACCCGTCGGCCGGGATGGTGCCAGCCGCGACCGGATTGCAGGGCTCGGTCATCGCAGCGCGGCTGGCCGCAGCCGCGCGGCCGGCGCTCCGCGCCGACGACATCGAAGCGGCGCGGGCGGTGGCCCGGCAGTGGTGGACGCTCGATTGCCGGATCGCGCTGGTGGGCGATGCCGGCTACCCGTCCCGGTTGGCACTGGGCTGGCCCGACGTCGATGTCCCGGTCTGGCTGATCCGCCGGGGCACCGACGTCGGAACCCGGCCGGCGGTCGCCATCGTGGGGACACGCCGTCCGACCACCTACGGGACCGGCATCGCAGCCTGGCTGGCCGAGGCCGTGGGCCGGATCGGGGTCCGGGTGATCTCCGGCGGGGCGGTGGGCATCGACGCGGCCGCGCACCGGGCGGCCCTCGCCACGCCCGGTGGCACCACGGTCGTCCTCGGCTGCGGTCACGGCGTGACCTACCCCCGCCCGCATGCCCGTCGCGGCGGGCTGTTCGAGCAGATCCTCGACGATGACGGTGAGCTGGTGGGGGAGTTGTTCCCCGAGCAGCCCGCCAGGCCCGTCGCGGTCCGGGCCCGCAACCGGATCGTCGCCGGACTCGCGGATGCGGTCGTGGTCGTCGAGGGTGGGACGCGCTCCGGGGCGCTGTTGACCGCGGACGCCGCCGCGGGGCTCGGTCGACCGGTGCTGGCCGTCCCGGGGGATGTGCGGGCCCCGGGCTCGGTGGCACCGCACCGGTTGCTGCGTGAGGGTGCGAGCCCGTGTACCGAGCCGGCCGACGTGCTGGCCGCCATCCAGGGCATGGATCTGTCCGCGTCCGCCGCGGACCGCGGGCCGATGCCCGAGCACGGCTCCGGCCAGGCCGCGTTGCCGGCCACCGGCCCGGGGGACGGACCTGACGCACGCGCCCACCTGGCGTCGATCAGCGCGCTGCCCGCGGCCGCCGCGACGATCCTGCGTGACGCCTGGCCGCGGGCGGTCACCCTGGAGGACCTGGCGGTGCGCAGCGGGATCGCGGTCGGACCGCTGCTGGCCGCGGTGACGCGGGCGCGGTTGGCCGGGGAGTTGGCCGAGGACGCCAGCGGCGTACGGCTCCGTCGGGCGCCCACCGCCCCACCAGACGATCCTGGTCACACCAGCCACGGCACTTGACAGTCTGCGTCTCGCGCACGAGCCTGCGCGCATGCCGAAGCTGCCGCTGGTCACGCCGCTCGCTCCCGCCTGGGAGGAGGCGATCGCGGCCCTGGTGGACCACACCCGGCTCGAGCGCGGTCGTCGTGAGGCCACGGTGGCGGCCTACGCCGCCGATGCGCGCCACCTCGCCGGTTGCTGCATGTCCTGGGGCATCGACCATCCGGCCCAGGTCGACCTCGCGACCCTGCGGCGCTATCTCGCGACCCTGCACGCCGCCGGCTACGCCCGGAGCACGGCCGCACGGCGTGCGTCGACCGCTCGATCCTGGTTCGCCCTGCTCGCCCGTCGGGGTGAGGTGCCCCACGACCCGGCGGCGCTGCTCGCCACACCCCAGCAGGGACGGTCCCTGCCGAGGGTTCTGCGCGTCGATCAGGTCGAGCGGCTCCTGGCCGCGCCCGATCCCGCCACCGCGGTCGGTGTCCGTGACCGGCTCCTGCTCGAACTGCTGTATGCGACCGGTGCCCGGGTGGCCGAGCTGTGCGACCTGGATCTCGGTGGGCTCGACCTCGCCCAACAGCTGGTGCGGCTCGACGGCAAGGGCGGCAAACAGCGACTGGTGCCACTCGGGGTACCGGCGGTCGACGCCTGTCGGCGCTACCTCGATGGCCCTCGCGCGGCCCTCGCGGGAGGGACGAGCACCGATGCGCTGCTGCTCAATCAGCGCGGTGAACGACTCGGGACACGCGATGCGCGCACGGTGGTGACCCGGACCGCGGTGCAGGCGGGCCTGGGCCATGTGACGCCCCACACGCTGCGCCACTGCTACGCCACGCACCTTCTGGAGCACGGGGCGGACGTGCGTCAGGTCCAGGAACTGCTGGGTCACGCCTCACTCGCCACCACCCAACGCTACACCCACCTCTCCCGCGGCCGACTGCGGGAGATACACCGCGCGGCCCATCCGCGTGCGCGCGGCCGACGGACCATCGGGGGCGACGACGATGTGGTGCACGACCGTGAGTAGAGTGGTCACTGCGTCGTTGTGTTCTGGGATGGCCCTGTCGGGCGGTTCACCAGACACGGTCCAGGTGCAGTGACGATGACCCCATTGGCGGCGAGGACGGAGGCAGGCGTGGAGCCTGAGGTCCTTGCGCTGTGGCAGGGGTACCGCGAGACCCACGACCCCGCGGTCCGCGAGCGGCTGATCCTGCACTACGCGCCGCTGGTCAAGTACGTCGCCGGTCGTGTCGCCGTCGGCATGCCCTCCAGCGTCGAGCACGCGGATCTCGTGTCCTACGGCATCTTCGGACTCATGGACGCGATCGAGAAGTTCGAGGTCGAGCGCGGGTTCAAGTTCGAGACCTACGCCATCACCCGGATCCGTGGTGCGATCATCGACGAGCTGCGCTCGGTCGACTGGGTCCCGCGTTCGGTCCGCGCCAAGGCCCGCAAGGTCGAGGCGGCGGTCCAGCGGCTCGAATCGGACCTGCGCCGCAGCCCCACCGACGAGGAACTCGCGACCGAGCTCGGCTGGTCCGTCGAGGAGCTCCAGGACACCCTCGCCCGGGTGTCGATGACCTCGATCGCCGCCCTCGACGAGGTGCTCGACGTCGGTGACGGTGACCGCATCACGCTCGTCGACACCCTGCAGGACCTGTCGATCGAGCTGCCGGAGGAGTCGTTCGACGACAAGGAGACCAAGGATCTGCTCCGCCAGACCATCACGCGTCTGACCGAACGCGAACAGACGGTCCTTGGCCTGTACTACTTCGAGGGCATGACGCTCGCGCAGGTCGGTGACGTGCTCGGGGTGACCGAGTCGCGCATCTGCCAGATCCACACCAAGGCGGTCATGAGCCTGCGCGCCAAGCTGGCGGAGAAGCTGAAGGCCTGACCGACCGGGTCGGTCCGTGGTCCTGTCCACAGGCCGTCGATCCGGCGGGCCGGATGCGCCGTTCACGGCAGTAGGGTCGCGATCCGCCGTGGGGGCGGTGAGGATCTGTCATGGTCGTCGTCCGTGCCGCGGGCCGGCGCATCGGGGTGATCGGGGTCGGCGTCATCGCCCTGCTGGTGGCGTTGTCGACGCCGCCCGCATCCGCGCAGGGTGCAGCGCCGCTGCCGGTCGACCGGGAGCGCTACGAGCTGCCGGCTGACGGTGGGGTGCTGCGGGCGTTCGAGGCACCCCGGTCGAGTTTCGGCCCGGGCCATCGGGGAGTCGACCTCGAGCTCGGTGTCGGAGGCATCGTGCGGGCCGCGGCCCCGGGACGGGTGCGCCACGCGGGCCCGGTCGCCGGGATGAGCTGGGTGTCCATCGACCATGCGGACGGCATCACCACCAGCTACGGGCCGCTGAACCGGATCGCCGTCGAGGTCGGCACGCAGGTCGTCCGCGGGCAGCCGCTGGCCCGACTCGCCGCCGGTGGCCACGGTGACGGTGGCACGGACCGGGGATTGCACTGGGGCGCACGGACCGCATGGGGCTACCTCGATCCGATGTCGCTGCTCGACGCCGGCATCGGGCGCCCCTCACTCATCGGCGCGGGTGGGTGGCGAGGCAGCGATCATGCGGTGCGTGGCTACGCCCCCTGGTCCGGCGGCCGGTGGGGTGGGTGGTCGACCGAACCGAGCCCGACGGCCGATCGGCCCGGCTACAGCGTGCCTCCCAGTGGCAACCACCTCGTGCTGCTTCCCGGTCTCGGCTCGACCAGTGCGACCCGGGTGATCGATCCCGACCACCTCGGCTACCCCCTCCAGCAGGTGACCAGGTTCTCCTATGCCGGACGCCATGACCACCATCCCGGGGAGCTGGGGCCGGACCGTGATCAGCACGGCTACGGCTCGATCGACACCTGGCCCGGGGCCGGTCCGGCGGCGGAACGGCTCGCGGCGCAGCTGCGCGCCCATGCCCGACGACATCCCGGACAGGCCGTCGACCTGCTCGGCCATTCGATGGGCGGCATCGTGGTGCTGCGGTACCTGCTCGAACACCACGATCCCTACGACCCCTCGCTGCCGCCGATCGGCCACATCGTGACCATCGCCTCGCCGGTGGACGGCTCGGATGCGGCCACCGTCGGCAAGGCGATCGACGACGGGATCGTGTCGGGCCCGATCGTGCGCTGGCTGCAGGCACGCGGCCACCTCGGCGGGGACCGTGTGCCGCTCGATGCCGCGGCGGTGGAGGAGCTGGCGGCACGCTCGGATGCCGTGCAGACGCTCGCGACGCAGTGGCTCGACGCCGTCGAGGACGGTACGGCCGGACCGCTGGCCATGGGCACCCGGGCCCTGTTCATCGGGGGTTCGCGGGACCTGATCGTCTCCGCGGACCGCGCGCGGGCACCCGATCTCGACACCTGGCTCGGCGAACCGGCCGGCGGGATGGAGCGCTTCCGGGAGCGACTCGCCGACGACCGGGGGCAGTTCGGCACACTGCCGCCGGATCCGGGCGTCGACCGATCGCTCGATCCTGACCAGCTCGTCACCGAGCGGGTGCTGCCGGGCGGGCACACCAGCGTGTTGGCGAGCGAGGCCGTCCGCGAGGTCACCTGGCGCTTTCTGGCCGGTGACGACCTGCCCGACGCGCCGGGCCGGGCGGCGACGGGTCCGATGAGCGCGCTCGCCGATTCGGTCGGCATCGCCACCGAGTTGTCCTCGAGGATGTCCCCCTGGAACCGTCTGGGTCGACTCGCCCGCTTCCGGGTGCCGACCACCGATCCCGACCGGTCGGGCGAGCACCAGGGTGACGACCGACCGCCGGACACCGGTGGACCCGACCACGAGTGACGCGCTACGATCGGTTTGGTACGGGCCCGCCTGTGACGGTGGGCCCGTCGTCACGTTCACCGAAGCTCATCACACACGCCCGCCGACGGGCGGCCCCGGTGCTTGATCGGACCCGAGCAGTTCGTCCGATGAAGTGGGCCGCGAGCCTGCGTTGCTCCACGCGACGCCGGCGACCCGGAGGACGCGGGCGGAGGCCTAACCGAACCCAAGGAGTTCAACCGTGGCTGTCGTCAGTATGCGTCAATTGCTCGAGGCTGGTGTCCACTTCGGCCACCAGACCCGTCGCTGGAATCCCAAGATGCGCCGCTTCATCTATGGCGAGCGCGGTGGGATCTACATCATCGATATCCGTCAGACCGTCGGGTACATCGAGAAGTCCTACACCTTCACCCGCGATCTGGTGGCCAAGGGCGGCACCGTGCTGTTCGTCGGCACGAAGAAGCAGGCCCGCGAGACCATCGAGTTCCAGGCCAACCGGGTCGGGATGCCGTATGTCACGGAACGCTGGATGGGCGGCATGCTCACCAACTTCCAGACGATCAAGGGACGCATCGCACGGCTGAAGGAACTCGAGGCCATGGAGTCCTCGGGCACCTTCGAACTGCTGCCCAAGAAGGAAGTGCTGCAGCTCAACCGTGAGCACGAGAAGCTGCAGACCAACCTCGGCGGCATCCGCGAGATGCAGAAGCTCCCCGACGCCATCTTCGTCGTGGACACCGTCATCGAGGAGATCGCGGTCAAGGAAGCCAACCGGCTCAACATCCCGGTCATCGGCATCCTCGACACCAACTGCGACCCCGACGTGATCCAGTTCCCGGTCCCCGGCAACGACGACGCGATCCGCAGCTCCGCGCTGCTGACCCGCATCATCGCCGACGCCGTCGCCGACGGGCTGTTGCTGCGGGCCTCGCGCTCGCCCGACGAGGAACTGCGGGTCCAGGCGCTGCAGGCCACCCAGTCGGCCGACAGCGGGCAGCCCACCTCCGAGCCGAAGGCCGAGTGGGAGATCGAGCTCGAGCGCCAGCAGGCCGCTGAGCAGGCCAACCGCGCCGCAGGCGACGCCCCCGCCGAGGAGAAGCCGGCCGACGGGGCCACCCCGCCGCCCGCCCCGGCACCGGCCGAGCCGGCTCCGGCCGACAGCGGCGCCTGAGCATCCGCTCACCGGTGGAGCCGCCGAGCCGATCGGCGGCTCCACCGCGAGTGCGACGAACGACCCCGAACCCATCCGCTCCCACCAGGAGGACCACCGTGGCGATTGCTGCCGCAGAGGTGAAGAAGCTGCGCGAAGCGACCAACGCGCCGATGATGGCCTGCAAGAAGGCCCTCGAGGACGCGAACGGCGACCTCGACAAGGCAGCCGAGCTCGTCCGTGAGCGCACCGGTGCCAAGATGGACGCCCGTGCCGCCGACCGGACCGCATCCGAAGGGCTGGTCTACACCTACCAGCACACGCCGACCCCGGGCATGCCCGCCAAGGTCGGCGTCCTGATCCAGCTGTCCTGCGAGACCGACTTCGTGGCCAAGGCCGAACAGGTCCAGAAGCTCGCCAAGGACCTGGCCCTGCACATCGCGGCCTCCAAGCCGCTGGTCGTGCGTGAGGACCAGGTCGACGAGAAGCTGCTCGACCGTGAGCGCGAGTTCGCCCGCAAGGAGGCGCTCGAGCAGGGCAAGCCCGAGAACATCATCGAGAAGATCGTCGAGGGCAAGGTCAAGAAGGTGTACGAGGACTACGTGCTCCTCAACCAGCCCTTCGTCATGGACGGGGACAAGACCGTCGCCCAGGCGATCAGCGAGGTCCAGGCCATCGTCGGCGAGAAGCTCGAGGTCGCCCGGTTCGCCCGCTTCGAGGTCGGTGCCTGACCGACGGCGACACGGACACCGTTCCCACGCCGGTCCGCGACCCGCCCCGCACGCATCCCGGAGCCCGCCCTCGTGGCGGGCTCCGGCGCGTTCGCGGGCTGCGGCTAGGCTGCCGCGCGACGCGACCCGTCGTGCGGGTCGGTCGCGCGCGCCGTGGTCGTGACCCCGACCGTTCGAGCGTCGTCGCGCAGCCATCACCGACAGATGAGGGATCCGTGGCCCATCGAGCTCCGTTGCGCCGAGTGCTGCTCAAGCTCTCCGGTGAGGCATTCTCCGACCCGGAGGTCCAGGGCGGCATCGACCCGTCGATCGTGCGCCAGGTCGCGCGCGAGATCGCCGAGTTGCAGGCCTCGGACGGCACCGAGATCGGCGTGGTGGTCGGCGGGGGAAACATCTTCCGGGGCAACTCACCGTCCGCCGCAGGGATGGACCGCTCCAGCGCCGATCACATGGGGATGCTGGCCACGGTCATCAACGCCCTCGCACTGCAGGATGCGGTCGAGAAGGAGGGACTCGAGACCCGGGTCCAGACCGCGATCGACATGCAGGCGATCGCCGAGCCCTACATCCGCCGTCGCGCCGTGCGCCACCTCGAGAAGGGCCGTGTGGTCATCTTCGCCGCCGGGCTCGGTGCGCCGTACTTCACCACCGACACGACCGCCGCACAGCGCGCACTCGAGATCGACGCCGACGCCATCCTGAAGGGCACCGGGGTCGACGGGGTCTACGACCGGGACCCACGCGCCGACGACGCCGCCGAGCGCTACGACGAGATCGACTTCCTCGCCGTGCTCAACCAGGGCCTGAAGGTCATGGATGCGACGGCGATCTCGCTGTGCATGGACAACGACCTACCCATCATCGTCTTCGAACTGCTGCGCGAGGGCAACATCAGCCGGGTCGTCCGGGGCGACAACGTCGGCACACTGGTCCGTGCCCGCCGACAGGACGCGACCCCGGCCTGACCGCCGGCAGCGCCCGGCGGCGCCCGGCTCGACCGCCCGCAGGACCCGGCCCGCGTGCCGCACCGCCGCAGACCGCCATCGCCCAACCCGTACCGAGGAGAGCCCCATGAGCCTGGACGACACCGTCAAGGATGCCGCCAACCGGATGGACCTCGCCGTCACCAAGGTCCAGGAGGACTTCACCGGTATCCGGACCGGGCGTGCCAACCCGCAGTTGCTCAACAAGGTGCTGGTCGACTACTACGGCTCGCCGACCCCGTTGCAGCAGTTGGCCAACTTCTCGGTCCCCGAGCCCCGGATCCTGATCGTCAACCCGTTCGACAAGAGCGCGGTCAACGCGATCGAGAAGGCGATCCGTGACTCCGATCTGGGACTGAACCCGGCCAACGACGGCGGCATCATCCGCTGCGTCTTCCCGGAGCTGACCGAGGAACGCCGCCGGGACTACATCAAGCTGGCCAAGACCGCGGCGGAGGACGGCAAGGTCGCCGTACGCAACATCCGGCGCAACGCCCGCGACACCATGCAGAAGCTCGAGGACGACGGCGAGGTCGGCAAGGACGAGCACGAGCGCTACGCCAAGCAACTCGAGGACCACACCGGCAAGCACGTCGCGCAGATCGACAAGCTGCTCGAGTCCAAGGAACAGGAACTCAGCGAGGTGTGAGTGGATCGGTGCCCGGCGGGTACCGACACCGGCCGACGGTGGGGTCGCGCCCCGAGGTCGCGGCCGTGAGGTGCGACGACCAGGGGAAGCACGGGATGGGAGTCGAGGTGGGCGAGGGCACGCGGGGCATGGTCGGGGGGCGCAACCTGCCCGTCGCCATCGCCGTCGGCGTGGTGCTCGCCGCCATCTTCCTCGGCAGCCTGTTCTGGCGGGCCGAGGCCTTCACGGTGGTCGTCCTGCTGCTCGTCGCCGCCGCGCAGATCGAGGTCACCCGGGTCGTGCGTCCGGTCGGCCTCCGGCTGCTCCTGCCGGTGATGCTGGCCGCCAGTGTGGTCAGCGTCGGCGGTGCCCTGTTCCTCGGCAGCCGGGCACTGGTCGGCGGCACCGCGGTCCTGCTGCTCGGTAGCGTGCTGTGGCTGCTGGCCGACCCGGGGCGCGAACGCATCGTCGAGACCTGGGGCAGTACCGCCCTGTTCGGGTTGTGGGTCGGTTTCCTCGGGGCCTACGGCGTCCTGCTGGTGGACCGTCCCGACGGTGCGGTCATCGTGCTCGCCGTCATCGGTGCGGCCATCTTCACCGACATCGGTGGGTACGCCTTCGGGGTCGCGTTCGGCCGGCACAAGGTCGCCCCCGGTGTCAGCCCGAACAAGACCTGGGAGGGACTGATCGGCGGGCTCGTCGTCGCCGCCACGCTCGCCGCCGTGGTCCTGCCCCTGTTCGACGTCGGGATCGGTGTGGGTACGGCCATCGGGTTGGCCGTCACCTGCGGGATCGCGGCGTTCGTCGGCGATCTCGCCGAATCGATGGTGAAGCGTGAGCTCGGGCTCAAGGACCTCGGCGATCTGCTGCCCGGGCACGGTGGCATCCTGGACCGGGTGGACGGCATCCTGTTCGCCATGCCGGTCGGCTACTACGTCCTGCAGCTGACGGGCTGACGGCCTGACGGGCTGACGGCCTGACGGGCTGACGGGCTGACGGCCTGACGGCGGGGCCGGCCACTGCCGTACCCTGAGCCGTTCGCCCGCCGCCGACGCACCGGATGACGTGACCCGTGAGTACCTCCGCCCCCGTGGCACCCGAACCGAGCGCACCGGTCGACCCCTACGCGCTCGACCGCCCGGGACTCGAGGCCCTGTTGGTCGAGCTCGGGCAGCCGGCCTACCGCGCGAAGCAGGTGCACACCTGGCTGGTCCGCGGTGTGGACGACCCGGCCGAGATGACCGACCTGCCCAAGGACCTGCGCGCCCGGCTCGCGGAACGGTTCGCGCCCACACGCCCGGAGCTCGTGGCCCACAGCGTCGCGGACGAGGGACGGACCCACAAGCTGCTGCTGCGGTTCCCCGACGGTGAGGCGATCGAGACCGTCCTGATGCTCTACCCGGACCGGGCCACGGTCTGCATCTCCACGCAGGCGGGCTGTGCGATGGGCTGTCCGTTCTGCGCCACGGGCCAGGCGGGGTTCCGTCGGCAGCTCGGTGCGGGCGAGGTGGTGCGTCAGGTCGTGGTCGCCGATGCGGCCCTGCGCTCCGGGGTCATCGACGGCGAGCACCTGCCCGACGACGCGCCCGACCACATCACCAACGTCGTCTACATGGGGATGGGCGAGCCACTCGCCAACCTGCCGGCCACGCTGGCCAGCGTCCGGTGGCTGCACGACCCGGAGGGCTTCAACCTCTCCGCGCGGGGCATCACGGTCTCGACCGTGGGGCTCGTGCCCGGCATCAACCAGCTCGCGGAGCTCGGGCTGCCGGTCACGCTGGCGGTGTCGCTGCACGCGTCGACCGACGCACTGCGTGACGACCTCGTGCCCATCAACCGCACCCATCCGCTGGCCGAGCTCGAACAGGCCATGGTCGCCTACCGCAACACCACCAACCGGCGCGTCAGCATCGAGTGGTGTCTGATCGGTGACGTCAACGACGACGCCCAGCAGGCCGACCGGCTCGCGGCGATCGCCAAGCGGATGCGCGCCCACATCAACGTCATCCCGATGAACCCGACCCCGGGCGTGCGCTGGAAGGAACCGACCGCGGAGAAGGTCACCACCTTCATCGAGCGGATCAAGACCCGCGGAGCCTCGGTCACCCTGCGCGACACCCGTGGACGTGACGCGGATGCCGCCTGTGGTCAGCTGCTCGCGAGCTACACGCTGGGTGCCGGCAACCGCCTGCCCGCGGCCGTCGGTGCGGCGGGTCGGGTCGATCGCCAGCGCCTGCCGTTGAACGAGGACGACGCGTGAGCGTTCCCACGCGGACGCGACGTCGCGTGGTCGTCCTGGGCTCCACCGGTTCGATCGGCGCGCAGGCGCTGCAGGTCATCGCGGCCCACCCGAACCGTTTCGAGGTGGTCGGTCTGGCCGCGGGGCGGGACATCGCCACACTGCGTCAGCAGGCCGTCGACCACGATGTCGCATGCGTCGCCGTCGGCGACACCGACGCTGCCGCGCAGCTCCGGGCCGAGGGCGGGTCGCTGCAGGTGCTCGCCGGTGCGGCTGGCGTCGCCGAGTTGGCCGCCATGGACGCCGAGGTGGTGCTCAACGGGATCACCGGCGCGATCGGCCTGGCCCCCACGCTGGCGGCACTGGGGCGGGGGACCCCGGTGGCGCTGGCCAACAAGGAGAGCCTGATCGTCGGCGGCGACCTCGTGGTCGCCGCGGCCGAGGCGGCCGGGTCACGTGAGACCCACCTCGTCCCCGTCGACTCGGAGCACTCCGCACTCGCGCAGTGCCTGCGGGGCGGCCGCCGCGACGAGGTCGCGCGCCTGGTGCTGACCGCCAGTGGCGGCCCCTTCCGTGGTGCCACCCGCGACGAGCTCGCGCGGGTCGGCCCGGCCGACGCCCTGGATCATCCGACGTGGTCCATGGGACCGGTCATCACGGTCAACTCGGCCACGCTGATGAACAAGGGTCTGGAGCTGATCGAGGCGCACGAGCTGTTCGCGACGCCCTGGGACGACCTCGACGTCGTCGTCCACCCACAGTCGATCGTGCACTCCATGGTCGAGTTCCACGACGGATCGACCATCGCCCAGCTGTCCCCGCCGGACATGCGCCTGCCGATCCAGCTCGCCCTGGCGTGGCCCGAACGGCTCGAGCATGCGTTCACGGCCTGTGACTGGACCAAGACGAGCGAGCTCACCTTCGAGCCGGTCGACCGTCTGACGTTCGATGCGCTCGACCTCGCCGAACAGGCCGGGCGTCGCCGGGGGTGCTTCCCGGCGGTGCTCAACGCCGCCAACGAGGTGGCGGTCGAGGCGTTCCTCGCCGAACGGATCGGGTTCCTCGACATTCCCGCCGCCGTGGCCGACACGCTCGAGGCGTTCGATGCGACGCAGCCGCGTGCGCCCCGCGACCTCGACGACGTCTTGACCGCCGACACGTGGGCACGGCACCGAACCAGCGAACAACTCACCCTGCGAGGTCGGTCTTGAGCGCTTCCCTGGCGATCGTGGCGTTCGTCGTCGCGCTCATCGTGTGTGTCCTGATCCACGAACTCGGTCACCTGCTCACCGCCAAGTTCTTCGGGATGCGGGCCGACCGCTACTTCGTCGGCTTCGGTCCGACCCTGTGGTCGACCCGGAAGGGTGAGACCGAATACGGCCTGAAGGCCTTCCCGCTCGGTGGGTTCGTGTCGATCCGTGGCATGACGCCCCTGGACGAACGCCGGCGCGGCATCGTCGACGATCTGTTCGATCCCCAGCGGCTCGCGCTCGACCGGGAGGCCATCGCTGCGAGCGGTGCATCGCGGCGCCGCGCGCAGGCCCGGGACGTCGAGGCGGTGGACGCGACCCGCACCGGCGGTGTGGACACCTCGCTGGCACCCAACGTGCCCGAGGCGACCTTCACGCGGCTCGAGACCATGCTCGAGGAACGAGGCACCCCGCCGGAACTCGTCGAGCGCATCGTCCGGCGGCTGCGGGCGGTGGTCGGCCCGGCGTCCACCGTCGCTGACGCCCGCTCCGCGCTGACCGAGGTCCTGACCACCGAACTCGACGACAGTCGACGGGTGGGCGACCTGCCCCACCGGCTGCGGCGTGGTGACGAGGGACGCTTCTACCACGATCGACCGATCTGGCAGCGTGCGATCGCGATCGGCACCGGCCCCATCACCCACCTCGGTATCGCCCTGGTGCTGCTGTTCGGCGTCTATGCGTTGGTCGGCCTGCCGACCGGTGAGGCCACCACGGAGGTCGCCGTGGTCGCGGAGGGTGCCGCCGCCGATGTCGCCGGTGTGGTGCCGGGTGACGTGATCCTGGCGGTCGACGACGTCGCCTCCGACGACTTCATGGTCCTGCGCGACGCACTCCAGCAGCGGCCGGGCCAGCCGACGACGCTGCTCATCGAGCGCGATGGCGAACCCATCGAGATCGACCTCGTCCTCGACGAGGCGGTCGACGAGACCTCCGGCGAGGTCGTGGGCCGCGCCGGGTTCATCCCGGCCGCCGCCCAGGAACGGCTGCCGGCCAGCCAGGCGCTGGTGCGTGCCACGTTCGGTGACGACGTCGCGCCCCTCGGCGGGGTGGTCCCGATCCTGGGTGCCTCGGTCGAGGGGCTGATCAACATCTTCAGTCCGCAGGGGCTGGCCTCCCTGGCCTCGACCACCATCGGGGCCCAGGACCGTGATCCCGAGGCCGGGGTGTCGCTGGTCGGTGCCGCGTCGCTGGCGGGTCAGGCCTCCGGCCAGGGCAGCGCCGGGATCGTCAGCTTCCTGCTTCTGCTGGCGTCGATCAACGTGTTCTTCTTCATCTTCAACATGGTGCCGCTGCCCCCGTTCGACGGCGGCCACCTCGCCGTGCTCGCGATCGAGAAGTCGGTCAACCTCACCCGTCGGTTGCGTGGTCGGACACCCGACTACACCGTGGATCCGCGCGCGATCACCGCGGTGGCGGTACCGGTCATCGGGGTGTTGCTGTTCGTGCTGGTGGCCCTGCTCTGGCTCGACATCGTGGACCCGATCCAGTTCGGCTGATCCCCTGCGGTCGAGTGACTCGACCCGCGGGTGACGACCGCCCGCGGTGGTCGGACGCACCGACGTCGTCGGACCGGCCACGGGTAGCCTCGGCACCGAATGCTCAGTGGCCGTCAGCGCCCGTCGAGGACGCTGGTGGCCGTCGGGCGCATCGCCGCCCGAGGATCCGTCCGTCGTGACCCCCCGTCTCGACACGACCCGCTGCGCTCCGATCAGCGAGGATGAACCGCCGTGACGACCTTTCCCGCGCATCTGCCGATGATGGACCAACCGCCGACCTCCGGGCCCGACAGCCCCGGTCCGGTCCGGCGTGCGAGCCGCAAGATCCGGCTCGGGCCGATCGAGGTCGGCGGTGACGCACCGATCAGCGTCCAGACGATGACGGTCACCCCGACCCACGAGGCCGACCTGACGCTCCAGGCGATCGCCGCGGCCCAGGCCGCGGGGGCCGATGTCGTACGGGTCGCGGTACCGCGGGCCGAGGACGCCGAGGCGCTCGCCTACATCGCCGAGCACGCCCGGATCCCGGTGATCGCCGACATCCACTTCCAGTGGAAGTACGCCGTCATGGCGATCGAGGCCGGTTGCGCGGGCGTGCGCATCAACCCGGGCAACATCAAGAAGCACGACAAGGTCGCGCTGTTGGGTCGGATGGCGAACGAGGCCGGTGTCGCGATCCGCATCGGGGTCAACGGCGGGTCCCTGGAGCAGGCCATCCTCGACGAGTTCGGCGGCCCGACGCCCGAGGCCATGGTCGAGTCCGCGCTGCGTGAGGTGCGCCTGCTCGAGGACGTCGACTTCCACGACACCAAGATCTCGGTCAAGCACTCGGACCCCTGGACCATGATCCAGACCTACCGGCTGCTCGCCGAGCGCACCGACTACCCGCTCCATCTCGGCGTCACCGAGGCCGGTCCGCTCAAGACCGGCTCGATCAAGTCGGCCGTGGGCATCGGCACGCTGCTCGCCGAGGGCATCGGGGACACGATCCGGGTGTCGCTGTCCGCCGATCCGGTCGAGGAGGTCAAGGCCGGGATCGCCATCCTGGAGTCGTTGCACCTGCGCGAGCGCGGGCTCGATGTCGTGTCGTGTCCGTCGTGCGGGCGCGCCCAGGTGGACGTGTGGACGCTGGCGGAGGACGTGCAGAAGGGACTCGAGGGCATCGAGGCCCCACTGCGGGTCGCGGTCATGGGCTGTGTCGTCAACGGACCGGGGGAGGCCCGCGAGGCCGACCTCGGTGTCGCGGCGGGCAACGGCAAGGGCGACATCATCAAGAAGGGCGAGAAGATCGCGACCGTGCGCGAGGAGGACATCGTCGAGGCCCTGGTCCACTACGCGACCGAGATGGCCGAGGAGATCCGGGCTGAACGCGGCGAGGGCGCACCGGTCGTCGCCTGACCGGCCACCGTGGTGGGGCGGTCGTGGTGGGCGGTCGACGCCCCATGGGGACGCCCGCCTCCGTGGCGACCACGTGACCGTCGTGGTAAGGTCGACCCGTGGCGGGCCGTGTTGGCCCGCCGCGGCCTGTTGCAGGGGTTGTCGTCCGCACCCGGACGACCCACTCCCGCGCCGGGTCGGCGACGGGATCCGTCCCGATGCCGACAGAGACCGCCGATTCGACCATCCTCGTCCCACCGGCCAGCCCGATGGGCCGATCACGACCACAGCGGACGTCCGACGCGGCGGCCGGCTCCCTCACCGGGGCCGGCCGTTTGAGTGCGGGCGTCGCGCGGACCACCGCCGTCGCCGTCCCGGGCAGACCAGCCAGCGGGCCACGACGACCGTCGAGTCGGGAGCCACCGACGCCCGATCCACCCACCGCCGAGCGCCAGGCGCGATCAGCCACCAGCAGGAGGTGTGCCATGACGACGAAGGAAACCGCCATCGCGGACCACGTCCGTGGCCTGGCCGATCCGCTGGCGACCGCGTTGGCCGTCGAGGTACTCGACGTGCGGGTGTCGGGGCCCTCTGGGCGTCGGCTGGTCCGGGTGACGATCGATCTGCTCGACCTCGACGCCGACGAGGGCGTCGACATCGACACGGTCGCGACGCTGACACGGCAGTTGAACGAGGCGCTGGACGAGGTGGATCCGGTGCCGGGTCGCTACACGCTGGAGGTCACCTCGCCCGGGGCCGACCAGCCGCTGGTGCGTGCCCGTGACTTCGCCCGCAACCGCGGACGCGAGGTCAAGGTGGCCGTGTCCGACGCGTCCGCCGATGTCGCCGACGACCTCGTGGAACACACGGGTGTCGTCGTCGCCGTCACCGATACCGATCTCACCCTCGACATCGACGACACCGAGCTCGTGGTCCCCCTCGCGGACATCGAGCAGGCACGTGTCGTGTTGCCGTGGTGAGTCCAGGAGGCCCTCAACGATGAAGATCGACATCGATGCGCTCCGTCAGATCGAGCGCGAGAAGTCCATCGACTTCCTGACCGTCGTCGAGGCGTTCGAGACGGCGATGGCGTCGGCCTACAAGCGCTCGCCCAACGCCAGCGCCGATGAGGCCCGGGTCACCGTGGATCGCACCACCGGTGAGGTGACGCTGTTCGCCCAGGAGCTCGACGACGAGGGCAACATCGTCTCCGAGTGGCGCGAGGAGCCCAAGGACTTCGGGCGGATCGTGGCCCAGACCGCCAAGCAGGTGCTCCTGCAGCGCCTGCGCGAAGCCGAGCGTGAAGCCACCTACGGCGAATACGTCGGTCGTGAGGGCGACATCGTCACCGGCCAGATCTCCCAGCAGGGCAACGTCACACTGATCGAGCTCGGTCGGACCGAGGCGCTGCTGCCCTACGCCGAGCAGATCCCCAACGAGCGGCTCGACCACGGTGCGCACACCCGTGCGGTGGTGATCGAGGTCCGCAAGCAGCTGCGTGGTGCCCAGATCGTCGCCAGCCGGACCCACCCGGCACTCGTCGTCGGCCTGTTCGCGCTGGAGGTGCCCGAGATCGAGGAGGGCATCGTCGAGATCAAGGGCATCGCCCGCGAGGCCGGCCACCGCACCAAGGTCGCCGTGATGTCCAACGACCGGGACGTCGACCCGGTCGGCGCGTGTGTCGGCCCCGGCGGCCAGCGTGCCCGTGCGGTCCAGAAGGAGCTCCACTCCGACGAGTCCGAGCGCATCGACATCGTGCGCTGGGCGGATGAGCCCGAGCAGCTCGTCGCCAACGCGCTGTCGCCGGCACGGGTGACCAACGTCTACCTGTATCCCGACGACGGCACGGCCATGGTCGTCGTCCCCGACTACCAGCTGTCGCTGGCGATCGGACGTGAGGGCCAGAACGCCCGGCTCGCCGCCCGGCTCACGGGCTGGCGCATCGACATCAAGTCGGAGAGCCAGTTCGCCGAGGAGCAGCAGGCGTTCCAGGACGCGTTCGACGCCGGGCTGATCGACGAGTACGGCAACCCGCTCTCCGACGAGGGTGCCGCCGCGATCCAGAAGGCCTACGAGAGTGCCGAGGCGACCCGTCGTTCCGCCCTCGAGGACGAGGACGACGACGTGGCGGCCGCCGAGGCGGAGCCCTCCGCGACGGACCTGCCCATCGGGGCGGCCGCCGGTGCGGGGGGCCCACTGACCGCGGAGACCGCGGCCAGCGCGAAGCCCGCCGCGGATACGGCCGCGGCCACCGACGGTGCCGCGGCCACGGACGAGGATGCCGCCGCCACGGACGGGGCGAGCCCCGACGTGGACGGCGACGCCGATCCGGCCGCCCCCGACGACGAACCGACGACCGGGGCCGGTGAGCAGACCGGCGCGTGAGTCGTGGCGTCGGGACCGGTACCGCCCCGGCGGATCCGGTCCCGAGCAGCGCATGATCGGTGTCCGGTGCGCGCGCACCGATGGCCCCGGACAGCCGCTGAACCCCATCAGAGCAGCACCAGATCCACGACGACTCCCGTATGGGAGCGTGAAGGACGTACCCTTGTCGGACACCGCGCTCCACGCGCCGGTCAGGATGTGTGTCGCCTGTCGCACCGTTCGTCCTCAGGACGAACTGTTGCGCGTCGCTCGGACCCCCAGCGGGATCCGCGCCGACGGCGAGACCCGCCTGCCCGGCCGAGGGGCGTATGTCTGCCCCGATTCCGATTGCATCGCGACGGCCCGCCGTCGTGACGCGAGCCTCCTGAGGCGTGCCCTGCGTGGCGGCTCGGGAACGGAGATCGACGCGGCGCTGGACACCCTGTCCGGCAAGGTGCGTAGCGAGGTGCCTGGAGGCACCGTGAGGAGCGAGCACGCGTGAGCAACAAGGTCCGCGTCTACGAGCTGGCCAAGGAGACCGGCCTCCACAACAAGGAGGTCCTGCGTCGCCTGGCCGAGCTCGACATCGATGCCAAGAGCCACTCATCGTCCGTCTCGGACGGCGATGCGTTGCGCTTCCGTGACTCCCTCGGCAAGACCGAGGAGCAGCGCAAGGCCGACGAACAGGCCAAGCGCGACAAGGAGAACGCGGAGCTCGAGCGGTACCGCTCGATGCAGGCCGCCGCTCCGCCGGAGCGCAAGAAGGCCGCCAAGGTCCTGCCCCCGCACCTGCGCGCGCAGCAGGAGCAGGAGGCGGCCGCGGGCGACACCGGTGGTGACGGCACGTCCACGCCGGCTCCGGCCGAGTCGACCCCGAGCGCCCCGGCCGCCAGCGGCACGGGCTCGTCGACCCCGCCGGCCGAGGGCACCGCATCCGGTGGCACGCCGCAGGCCGGTGGCGAGTCCGCGCCGACGTCCGGTGACGGTGGTGCGACGCCACCGCCGGCCAAGCGCATGCCCGGTGCTCCGCCACCACGCCTGAAGCCGGGCGAGGCACCGCTGCGCCCGCCGGCGCAGCGCTCACCGCAGCCGCCGCCGACCGCGACGGGCGAGGCCCCACCCGAGGGGCGGAAGCCCGATGCCGTGCTGCCGCGCGAGGGTTCCGGCAAGCGGTCCATCCCGCCGCCACTGCGCAAGGCCCCGGCGCGCCCGACCCCGCAGCCGGGCGGCGCGGCACCCAATCGTGGTGCCGGCCCCGGCGCGCCCAGCGGCCCCGGTGGACGCAGCGGTGCACCTGCACGCGGCGGCCCCCCGGGGGCCGGTCGTGGTGGCCCCGGCGGCAACTCGCCCTACCGGCAGCCGACCAACCATGGGCCCGGCGGCGGTCCCGGCGGCCCCGGCCGTCCCGGACCGGGCAGCGGCACCGGTGGTGCGAACTCGGGCAAGACCAAGCGCAAGAAGCGCAAGGACAAGCAGAGTCCCGCGGAGCAGGAGCTCTCGCGTGGGCCGATGCGCCGTGACGTGCCGATCGAGGAGCAGATCACGGTCGAGCGCATCGAGGTGCTCTCGGGCATCACGGTCGCGGAGCTCGCCGACAAGTTCGGTGTGCCCGGTGCCACGCTCGTCAAGAAGCTGTTCGAGATGGGCGAGATGGCGACGGTGCAGCAGACGCTGCCCGACGACACCGTGGAGATCATCGGGGCCGACCTCGGCGTCGAGATCTACTTCATGTCCGAGGAGGAGCTGGAGTTCGGCGTCGAGACGCCGGAGGATCCGGACAAGCTCGAGACCCGGCCGCCGGTCATCACCGTCATGGGTCACGTCGACCACGGCAAGACCCTGCTGCTCGACTCGATCCGTTCGACGGACGTCGTCTCCGGCGAGGCCGGCGGGATCACCCAGCACATCGGTGCGTACCAGATCACCAAGGACGGCCGGAAGATCACCTTCATCGACACCCCGGGTCACGAGGCGTTCACCGCCATGCGTGCCCGTGGTGCGCAGATCACCGACGTCACGATCCTGGTCGTCGCCGCCAACGACGGCGTCATGCCCCAGACCAAGGAGGCCATCGCCCACGCGAAGGCCGCCGAGGTCCCGGTCGTGGTCGCCATCAACAAGATGGACGTCGAGGGTGCGGACCCGACCAAGGTCAAGACCCAACTGACCGAGTACGACCTCGTCGCCGAGGACTTCGGCGGTGACATCCCCATGGTCGAGGTCTCGGCCATGACCGGACAGGGGCTCGAGGACCTGCTCGAGGTCGTGCTGCTGCAGGCGGACCTGCTCGAACTGCAGGCCAACCCCGGCAAGGACGCCCGCGGTCGGGTCGTCGAGGCCCACCTCGACCGGGGCCGTGGTCCCGTCGCGACCCTGATCGTCCAGGGCGGCACGCTGCGCCGGGGCGACATCCTCGTGGCCGGCACCGCGGACGGCAAGATCCGCAACATGTTCGACGAGAACGGGATGCAGGTCGACGAGGCCCCGCCGGCCCGTCCGGTCCAGGTCATCGGGCTCAACGAGGTCCCGGAGGCCGGCGACGAGTTCCGCGTCGTCGACGCGGAGCGCTTCGCCCGCGACGTCGCCGAGCGCCGCTCGGCCCGTGAACGGCGCAAGGAGCTCGCCGAACGGCGCCCGACCACCCTCGAGGAGTTCACCTCCGCGGTGCAGGCCGGCGACAAGGCGACGCTCAACGTCATCATCAAGGCGGACGTGTCCGGTTCGGCCGAGGCACTCGAGGACGCCCTGCTCAAGCTGGAGCTCGACGAGGTCCAGGTGCGGGTCATCCAGAAGGGCGTCGGTGCCATCACCCAGGGCGACGTGCGTCTGGCCGAGGCGTCGGACGCCATCATCGTGGCGTTCAACGTCCGCCCCGGTGCCAACGCCCGCGAGGAGATCACCCGCTCGGGCGTGGACGTGCGGACCTACCGCATCATCTACGAGGCGATCGAGGACATCGAACGGGCCGTCAAGGGCCTGCTCGCCCCGGAGTTCCGCGAGCAGATCCTCGGCGAGGCCGAGGTGCGCGAGATCTTCAAGGTGCCCAAGGCGCTGGTGTTCGGGTGCATGGTCACCCGGGGCGAGATCAAGCGCGATGCCGGTGTGCGGGTCATCCGCGATGGCGTGGTCGTCGCCGAGGACACGATGAGTTCGCTGCGGCGCTTCAAGGACGACGTCCGCGAGGTCCGCGAGGGCTTCGAATGCGGGATCGGCCTGGAGAAGTTCCAGGACGTCAAGGAGGGCGACGTGCTCGAGGCCTTCGAGACCGTCGAGGTCGCCCGCGACTGACCCGACACCTCTCGTCGCACCCATGAGTCGACACCACGCCGACCCCGGCAGGGTCCACTACGGCATCGCCCGCGTGGACGTGCACCTGCCGGGTGTCGGCAGCCTCAAGGGCAAGCGCGCACTGCTCAACCGTACGAAAGCGGCGCTGCACGCCGATCTCGGCGTCAGCGTCGCCGAGGTCGGCGCCCAGGAGACCTGGCAACGCGCCGTGTTGGGGGTGGCCATCGCCGCGTCGACCGCGACCGGGGTGGAACGCATCCTGGATCGCATCACCGCCGTGATCGAGCGTGACCCCCGCGTCGAGGTGCTCGGCATCACGGACATCGCGGACACGCTCGACGACGACGGGTCCGCGGTGCTGCCGCCACCCGGCTGATCACCGGCCGGGTCGTTCGCCGGTCGGCGGGGCCCGCCAGCCCGGACGCCGGCCCCACCACGAGTCCCAACCGCCCTTCAAGGAGCCGAGATGGCCCGCCGCCGCAATCCCCGCGTCGACAAGCAGGTCCAGGCCGCACTCGCCGACCTGATCGAGACCGAGGTCGCCGACCCGCGCCTGGCGTTCATCACGATCACCGAGGCGGACGTGACCCCGGACCACGAGGTCGCGACGATCTACTACTCGACGCTCGACCCGATGGTCGTCAGCCGTGACCCGCGTCGCTCCGGCGGTGATCGCATCCCGGGTGCCAGCGAGGTCGCCGACGGCCTCGAGGCGGCCGCCCCGCGCCTGCGCAGTCTGCTCGGCCGACGGGTCAAGTTGCGCGTGTCCCCGGAGTTGCGCTTTCGTCGTGACCCGGTGGTCGAGCAGGCCAGCCGGATCGACGAACTGCTCAGCTCCATCGACACCGACGTCGAGGTACCACCGGGCACCGGCGGCATCGAGGACCGTGACGCCGACGGGGCCGACCCGGACGAGCTGGACGCCGACGGCATCGACCCGGACGGCACCGATCCGGCGGGTACCGACCCGGACGTCACCGACGATCCGCAGGACCCCTCCGCCCGCTGAACGCCTCCGCCCGCTGCACCCGTCGCGGGCCGGTCGTCGGGACCGCATCACCGCCAGGAGCACCGTCATGGGGCGTCGCCGCCGCGAGACCGGACCCGTCATCGACGGGGTGCTGGTGCTCGACAAACCCGTCGGTCCGACCTCCCACGACGTGGTCGGCCGGGTCCGCCGCGCGCTCGGCCAGTCCCGGGTCGGGCACACCGGCACGCTGGATCCGGCTGCGACCGGGGTGTTGGTGGTGTGTCTGGGCCGCGCCACCAAGCTGGTGCGGTTCCTGCAGGCCGGCCGCAAGACCTATGCGGCCACGATGCTGCTCGGCGTGGAGACCGACTCGCAGGACGCCGACGGGCAGGTCGTGGCCGAGATCGACGCCTCGGGTGTCGACGAGCGCTCCCTGTGCGAGGCGTTGACCGGTTTCCAGGGCGACATCACCCAGATCCCGCCGATGGTGTCGGCCGTCAAGGTCGGCGGCGAGCGACTCCACGCCAAGGCCCGCCGCGGTGAGGTCGTGGACCGCGAACCGCGTCCGGTGACCGTCCACGAGCTGGTGCTCGACGCGTTCGAACCGGGGGAGCGCGCCACGGCGTCGTTCCTGGTCACCTGTTCGACGGGTACCTACGTCCGCACCCTGGCCCATGACGTCGGCCAGCACCTGGGGGTCGGCGGCAGTCTCACGGCCCTGCGCCGGGTCGCCAACGGGCGGTTCACGTTGGACGACGCCATCACCCTCGACGAACTCGATGCGCTGGCCGACGCGGGCGGGTTGGCCGACCGCGTGCTCGATCCGGCCGCGGCGCTGGCCCGGATGCTGCCCGCGGTCGAGATCGACGACCCCGAGGTGCTGGCGGGCCTGGTCCAGGGCCGCGCACTGACCGACGCTCCCGGCCATGAGCTGTTCGCGGTGCGCCGTGGCACGACGTTGATCGGCGTCTACGCCGGCGGGCAGGATGGTGGTCCCGCACGCCCCGAACTGGTGTGGACCCGACCCGAGGAGCTGTCGTCGTGACCGACGTCACCGCCACGCTGGACGCGCTCACCGCCGAGCCGTCGGTCGTGACCATCGGCAACTTCGATGGCGTGCACCGCGGTCACCGGGTGCTGGTGCGGCGCACGGTCGACACGGCGGCCGACCGGGGTCTGCGGTCCGTGGCGATGACCTTCGAGCCGCACCCGGCCGCGGTCCTGCGCCCCGGCAGTGAGCCACCTCGACTCCAGACGCTCGACGAGCGGATCGCCGCGCTCGCCGACGCGGGCGTGGACCTCGTCGCGATCGTCCCGTTCGACGCGGCGCTCGCCGCGCTCAGCCCCGCCGCGTTCGTCACCGACGTCCTGGTCGGTGGCGTGGGGGTGCAGCGGATCGTGGTGGGCACGAATTTCCGGTTCGGCAACCGCGCGGCCGGGGACGTCGTCACCCTGGTCGAGCAGGGCGAGGAGCACGACTTCTCCGTCGAAGCGGTGACCCTGCACGAACTCGAGGGTGTGCCCCTGTCGTCCAGCGCGATCCGGGAGCGGCTGCTCGCGGGCGAGCTCGCCTGGCCGACCGCGGCGCTGGGCCGTCCGCACCGCGTCGCCGGCGAGGTCGTCACCGGCGAGGGGCGCGGGCGGACCATCGGGGTGCCCACGGCCAACCTCGATGTGGCCCCGGGACTGCTCGTCCCGGCCAACGGCGTCTACGCCGGCCACGCGAGCGACGGGGAGCGGTCCTGGCCGGCGGTCACCAACGTCGGTGTCCGACCCACCTTCGACGGTGCCAACCGCAGTGTGGAGGTCCATCTGCTCGACGCCGAGGTGGATCTCTACGGTCGCGTGGTGCGCTTCGCCTTCGAGCACCGGTTGCGCGGCGAACAGCGTTTCGACGGCCCGGACGCCCTGGTCGCCCAGATCCGCCAGGACATCGCGACGGCGCGGGAGCGGCTCGGCGTCGGCACGTAGGGCATGGCGAGGGTGGTCGCCCGGCTGATCGCCCGGCGAGGCGTGCCACGCCGGTCACCGGTGGTCGGTCGGCGGAGCGCGCGCTGACGAGCGGACGGTGCTGTGCGCTTGCCGGACGCGCATCCCTGTGTCACACTCGTCGTGGCGACCCGATGTGGGTCGCTTCACCGTGCCCGTTCGGGTGTCGGGATCCTGGTCGAAGCCCACGGCGATACCGCAGCTGCGGTGGCCGTCGAGGCGGCGACGATCAAGGTGCGCGCGCGTCGTGACGTGCGAGTCCGGGGATCCCCGCGGTGGCGGCACGCA